>OLNN01000111.1_pt1 | contig 91853 bp, 65 predicted proteins | sample 1672141 | NCBI WGS metagenome assembly OLNN01 (sample SAMEA3136652, study PRJEB25190) | human gut metagenome | biome: human gut; feature: human-associated habitat; material: faeces | place: Austria | collected 2013
GTTCTGCGGGTGTAAGCGCGGCAACAGCCGGGTTGGTGGTATCGCCTGTCAGCTTGGCGTAGACGTCCGGGTGTACGGTGATGGTTATTGCCGCAGAGTTGGCGGCGTTGGTTACCATGAACTGGAGAGATGTAAACGACAAATTCTCACACGAGCTAAAAGATATACTGATATTAAGGTGCTTAATCTTTACGGATTCAAGCTTTGTGCATCCTGAAAAGGCGTCCCTTACTGTTCTCTCTGCTGTGATATTGTGAAGATCCAGAATGCCAGAGATCTCCTTAAGAGATGAGCAATAGTAGAACATAGACTTGATGTTAGCTGGACAAGGGTCGGTCTTGTCACCTGCTGCGAGCTGGATTACTGTCAGAGTATAGCATCTCGCATACATGCTGTCGCAGTTCTCGGCGAATACGAAATTTCCACATAATATCGTCGGTATCAATGTCCTTGTGCGAATATCCTTTTTATAATATAGGCCGATACAATTTGTCGTTCTGATCACCGAGTCAACAAGTATCCTCATCGCTTCCTCATAGGTTATATCTGTTAGTCCATTCAGCTCGAAGAATCCTGTTTCTTCGTTATAGTGGCCATACGGCCCCGCGGCCTCATTCCATTGGTCGATGAATCCGTTTCTATTGTAGCGTACTAATGCTTCGGCAAAGGTTAGCTCTTTGCCTGAGTCAGTCATTCGATATTTGCCGTTTGCAAGCTTTTCTCCGCCGATCGATAACCACATATCAACAAACACCGCCCGCTTCGCCGAGTCTTTCAGGTAGAGGCCGTAGGGGGTATAGTGCTGCCCTGATGGCCTCGCCTCGGCTCTGACTTGAATATCCGCCGTGTCCGTGAGCTTATTCTGGCACGCTGCGAACTGCCATGCCAGTGTTTGCGAGCTGTCGAAAACCGTCTCGTAGGCCTCCCCGTTTTCATGGAGCCACAACAGGCTGAACTCTATCGCCTCGTCACCGTCGCGCGTGAACATGGCGCAAACCTCCCGGCGTGTGCCCGAAGTCCGTTCCCCGAAAACAACTGCTCTGAACATCTCGTCTGCGTCTGTCCATGTCAGAATGTCCCCCTGACGGATGTCGGTGAGCGCCGCCCCGCTCCACGTCCCCTCACTGTCGTCGCCGAGCGCCAGCGTTAGAGCGTGGGAGCGCGGGAACTTAATCTTGTTGAACTCGGCTCGCGCTTCGTCGTAGGTGAACCACGCGCCGTCATGCTCATAAGGCTTGGTCGGATGGTCTTTGTAATCCACCATTCCTACAGCGTCTCTCCAAAGGTCGCTGAATACCTGACGCCGCGCACTGTCGGTAATGGATATGCCGCCGTCAACCGTAACGTCATCGGTTGCATTTAACTTCTCCTGAGGAATGAAGGCGTCGATTGTGCCGTCGTCCCAAATGTTATACAGCAAATGAGTATAGCTCGATTGCGGGCCTGCTGTTTGCGCGCATAGCGTTATCACTGATTCATGTTTGGAAACGATTACAGCGTTAACCGTGTCGTCCATTGATTCGAGCTCCACTATGTCACCGACGCGGCAGTCGCCAAATATGTCGGCTTCCTCGCTGCTGCCTTGACGGTATGCCGTCCAATTGCCATTGCCTGGGTTGCCGAAACCGTAGTCGCGAGCATCGACTTTCCAATAGCTCGGCGTGGCTGCTTTAAGAGCTGTCTCGTCTACGAGGGCAACCTTCTTATATGTCGTGTCAGCCTTGAGAGCGTAGACCGTTACAGCCTCGCCAAGCTTGACAACGCCAACCTGCGTGACCGCTCCCGCGCTCCGCACTATCGACACAACAACATAGGTCGAGACGGCCGTCCCCGTGGTGTTGAGGATGTCGCCCGCCTTGACGCCCGCAAGGAATTCTGTAGCATCGCCGCCGACACTCCATTTCGAGGTGGCGGTGTCGAGCTCGAATTCATTCCATACGGTAAAGGTGCGCTCGCTGCTGACGAACTCGCGAAGCTCGCCGTCGACGAAATGATACAGCTTGCCTTCGAGCCTGTAGAGGCGGTCGGGGTTGGCCGTGGTGTCGGTGTTATAGTCTTCGTCGGCCCATCCGTGAAAGGGGTCGTCGGTGCCAAAGCTGCGAAAGTGCGCGCCGTCGGCGTCGTTCGGGCAGTAGTAGACGCCCGAGGTCGGCGCGGTGCCGCTGCCATACCAGATGCCGTCGAAAGGCAGAATGCCTATCTTGTGGCTAACCTTGTCGTCGAGCGCGGCCCCTTCGTCGCCGGGAAAGGCTTCGCCGCTGTTATGTCCCAGCAGGCGCGTAGCGCAGCTCAGGGTGTTGCCGTTGTAGATATACAGTCTCTCGGTCGCGGCCTCGACGTAGATCTTCCCCGCCTCGGGCGTGATACCGCCGGTGGCCACGGTGCCGTAGAGCTCGCTGCCGAGCCATTGAGTGAAGAATTTGAAGTGCGAGGTGTCGAGGCTCTTGGTTCCGTCGCTGTTCTGCGTCCACACCGATTCAACCGGCTGTCCGTTGTCAACCTCAAAAAGCTGCATGGCGTAGACGAATTTGCCGGTGTCTTTGTTGAACACTATCAGGCTCGACTGAATATAGTTCGTCGGCTCGGTGGCGTTGACGGTGATGCCGCTGACAGTGTCGGCGAAGGCAACAACGTCATCGTAGCGCTCGGGGATATGCTTGTCGGGCACTTTCCCGTCTTCATCGAGCGGGGCGATGCCGTAAGCCTTCCCCATGATGCCGGAGAGGTCGACGACAATCTCTCCCGCAACAACGGGCGATCCGTCGCTGCCGGTCTTCACCTTCCACTGCCCTTTGTAGGCGAGATAGACAGGCGCCGGCAGAGGCAGCCCCACCAGGGCCCACCATCCGTTGCGCGGGTTCGGATAGGTCTCCTCGAGCTGCGCCTTGGTTTCGTAGAGCCCCTTGAACGGCCCCTTGATATTCTTGGCGTCGAGGATGCCCTCAACAACGAGGTTGTGCCCTATGCGGACACTCCCCTGAACGTTGGCGTCGCCTCCGGCGGCGATATTGCGGCCGACAGCTACATCGCCGTCGAGATGTTTTGTTGGTATTGATCTCATTGTTGTAAAATTGATTTAGCCAATTCAACCATGGCAGACGCCTTGTCAGCTTCACCGTAGGTATTCAGCACCAATGCCGCCACGGTGTAAACCACGGCAGTGAAGCACTTCTCGCTGATGTCGATGCTGTCAGTCTCTTCGTCGATGCTTGGATAAGGCACGTAAGTAGCGCGCGCAACGTAAGCGTCCTTGCTTTTGCAAGAATAAAATTCGAGAGCCCTGCCTTCTGCCCGGTTCACGATAGCGCAGACGGGCTTCTGCGGGTTCCCTCGTATTCCTTTGTAGCGCGATGACTGCTTTGCGTACATCGGGTCGCTGACTGAGATAGCGGCGTAGACGGTTCGCTCCCAATCGCTCATACGAAAGGCGATAAGACGCATGAAGTCTTCGGGCAGCAACACCCATCCGCTTTCGAGCTCGCCCCAATAGACAGCATCGCCGAAGTTGTGGCCCGCTTCGAGAAATCTGACAGGCGCAACGCTTTCGACGCGTCGAACAGCCTCAACGACTTTTGAACGTATGATGTCTTCGAGCGACAGCGTTTCGATGTCGCCGGTAACAATCAGTTGCTCACTCGTCATATTTTGGTCTATGGCAATGCGGACTTCGCGCGTAATCTCGGCCAAGCTGTATATCATGACGGCATGATTTAGATACCTTCGAAGACTATGCCGTGAGAGGCGGCGGCCTCCTTGATGGCTTTTATGGTTTTGATTTTGGTTCGGCTGTAGCCGAATTGCTCGGCGAGGTACGCCTTTGCAGAATCAGGGTCTGACACTACGACTTTTTTAATGTCGCTGTCTTCGCCGTCCTCTGCAGTGTCGTCGCCTCCGTCTTTCTCTGCAGGGCTTTGCCCGGCTTCCGGCTCTTCGGTAGCGGGATTTGCGTCAGGCTGCTTCGGTGCGGACTTGGCTTTTGCTTTGTCAACGGGTTTGTTTTGCTGCTTCTCGGCCTCATATCGCGGGTCGATACGGAACAGTGTGCCGAATTTGTAGTGCCGCTCGATTGCCTGTATCACGTCTGGGTCATCGGTGTAATAGACGCTGCCGCCGCCTGTGAGTGCACTGAAGGCGATGTGGCGGTTAGCACCTGACGGCAGTATTACGTTGATACTGACATTGGTTTTGGCGATGTATTTTTTCATTGCTCAATTTATTAAGCAAGGGGACGGGCGACCGGGGTCACCGCCCATCCCCTTTGCAGAATTAGTTACTCTTGTTGGTTACGCTTTCATTCATCCCATGCTTTCGGTAGAAGAGGTTGCGGGAGCTTTGGCAAGGCGCATACGGGCGTGGGCCTTGGCGTAGCGCAGATACAGGCAGGCAACTTCCTGAATGACTACGGCGTCGGTGTTGCGGATACCGGCAGTCTTGAGGTCGAGGACGTTGCGGGCCCACGAAACATGGGTTTTCTTCGACAGATATTCAGGATCCATTGCAAAGCCGCAATCGCTCATGCCGTTGGCGTCGAAGAGCTCGTGGTGGATGGTGAGGACTTCGCCAAAGTCGGTATCCCACGATTTGAATTTGAGGTTCCAAACTTCGACGGTATCTTTGAGGCGGAATTTCTCGCTCTTGATTTTCGAGAATGCCGAAAGCATATCCGAGCCGCAGAAGAGGATCTTGCGCTTATTGCCGATACCGGTACCGACGAAGAGGTCTTTGGTGATGTCGACAAGGTTGTCGTCGGTGATAACGGCGCATTTGAGAGTGTCATCCCAAACGCCGACCTCGATGTCTTTACCGGCCATGTACCAGATGCCGCCGGTAAACCAGGTGTTCATGCCCTCTTTAGCAACGTGCTTGATAACGTTCTTGACGCCGAACAGGTAGGTATTCTCCTGAGAGAGTCGCATGTCATAGATACCGTCTTCCTCGATGTCGGAGAACGACCAGTTCACCTCTTTGGCGGCAATCTTGTCGAAGGTAGACTGCTCAACCTGAATCATGAAGTTCTGGCAATACTGAGTTTCGGGCATGGGGATGTTGTTGAAGCGACCGGTCTGAACGTCGAGCTCTCCGCAGGCTTTACCCATGCGCACGAGGGTTGTGCCTTCGGGGATTGCGGGGACGAGGGTGGCGTAACCGGTGGTGCTGTCTTTGTCGCCGTTGACTGCATAGACCGTAGGCATATTGGTATCGGTGCTCTTGCCGCAGACACACAGAACGAGGTCGGGCACATTGTCGCTGTCCGAAGGATACGCAACGCCGTTGCAGTCATATTTGCCTTTTACGCCGACAACGCGGATGGTGTCGTCGAGGGTGAACATATTCGCGTCGTCAACAGGCAGGGTGATGGATGCACCGGATTTCTGAGCCGTAACAGCCTTGTTGGTCTTACAGGAGATAGGACGAGTGCCGACGCTGTAGTATTTGACTTCAAAGGAGGAACACGACGAGGCTTTCGCGTAACGCGAAATCTGGTCAATAGGCGTAGCCATGGGGCGGATTTTGACAATGCGCTTGTCGATGTCCTGCATGTAGAAGTTGGGATCACCGTCGACGCGACCCTGCGTTTCCGTAGCAATGCCGTCGGCACCGCCTGTGCCATCGGCACCGGCATTTGTTTTACCTGCATCGGGGAGGCTGCTTGCGGCAGCCATACAAACTCCCGAGCTTGCTCCCGTGACGAGAGCAACCATACTCAGCACGAAGCTAAGCAGAAAACGAGTTGCTTTTGTTACTGTTTTCATTGAGATTGTTTTTAATGTTTGAAATTAGATGGATTGAAAATTATCGTCTTATAGGGGTGCGCTTCTCGCCGCCACGCTCGAAGATGCTCATGTTGCCGTCGGCATAGCGGTCGATGGCTCCGAGGTCGGGCATGGACTGTCGACGGTGGCCACCGCCATTCTTGCCGTCGAGCTGCGCGGTACCGTCGCCGCGGGTGGGCTTGCGGAGGGTTTCGGTAACTTTGGCATTCTTGCCGCGGACTTCCCCCTCTTCTCTGGCCTGAGCAACGTCGTTGTCGTAGTGCTGCGCCTTGATAATCATTTCGATAGTCTCAGGCGAGAACTTACCCATCATGGCGTCTTTGGCCACGCCGATAAACCACGCCATGGCGTCATCAATCTGGTCGTCGCTCAGACCTTTGTCCTGTTGAGCTTTTTCGAGCACGGTCAGTGATTCGGCAAGGTTAGAGGAGTATTCTTCCTCATACTTCTGCTCTTTAGCGACGCGCTCCATGTATTCTTTATTGGCTTCGGCAATGGCTTCCTGTTTCTCGGGGTCGTCGATAGCATCTTTGATGTCCTGGCCATACAGACGTATCAGGGCAACAGCGGGATCATCTCCGTCTTTCCAACTCATCATCAGCCGGGCTGAACGCGGGTCGGAGATAAACATGTCGGAGAACTTTCCCTCGCGCTCCTTATAGCCTGCAAGCTCGCTGTCGTATTGGTCGTAGTCGTCGTTTATTCGACCGAATAACTGCTCGTCGTCGTCAAATTGCTCATCAGGATACTTACTCCTCATTCGCTCCAACGTCTTTTCGCGTTTGCTTTTAACTGTTTCTGTATCAGGCATAATGCTTCGGGTTAGATTGTTGTAATTTATTCTACTGCAAATATACGCGCATATCCGACAGCCAATCTTTTATCTTTTACCGCTTATCGTTATTTTTGCAATAGGCGATGCAATGATGATAACCGGTTACCAATCAGTGAAAAACTTCAGCTGCAAAAGCGAATTCCATCACGAGCGTACACAAGATCTACTGCGTGCGTATTTTCAATATCTGAAGTCGTGCAATCATGTATCCATGCCCGAGGTTTTCAAAAGTGTGGTCAATATGCCTGCCGCCCGATTTTGGGTGTCTGCCTCGCGCGCAGCTGTCGTCGTCGCAAACATCATGCGCGGCGACAATCTTCTTTATATGCGGCCAAATAAGCGCGAGATGTTTCTTGAGATACATCGGCGCGTGGTCGAATTGCGCCGCGTTTATTCGAAATGGTCTCTTCCAAGACTGATTGAAGCTGTCGTTGCGCAGCCTGCGCCTCGGTTCTACTTGGCTCCGGGGAGCGCCCGTGTTCTAATTCTTAAAGCGAGAAAACAATGGTTCGCGGCAAAATCGAAAAGACTGCGGGGTTGTTGATAGCCCTGTATGTCGTTATATGCTCGCTGGTATACGTCCCTGATTGGGACACAGTCGGAGCTGCGGCGGGATGCGGCATGCTGCGCCGGTTAGGATATTCTTTCTTTCATGCCTCGGCAATCCATGCCACTATCAACGCCTGGTGTTTCGTATCAATACTCTTTCTCTACAATGTGACGTGGCTCCACATGGCGGTGGCGTATGCCATCGCCGTAGCGGCGCCTAATATCGCTCTGTCTTCTGAGCCGACGGTTGGACTGTCGGCGGTATGCTTTGCTCTTCTAGGCATGATAGCTTTTCAGGTTCAACGCAAGCTATATTACAACGCCTGTATGGCACTGTATATCTCGGTGGGTTTCCTGTTCCCGTTAGTCAACGGCTGGCTTCATCTCTACAGTTATGTCGCCGGACTGCTTGTCGGCGTCCTCAATATGCCTATGCCATGCAAAATGAGGTAGCCGATATTCTCAGAATCAATCAGGAGCGGCTTAATGAAATCCACGCTCCCTTCAATCCCGTCTCCGGCAAAGGCTCTGTCGGTGCGAGATTCGAATGCTTCATCAAGGACTATCCCATTAAGCGTCAGTGGCTACCTGAAGCCATGCGCAAGATACCCCTTGTGCGTCAGCTTATAGCTGCGGGCTCCCTCGAGAGTTTCTTGTGCAATACCCTCGGCATGGACTATGCCGACGAAGAGGAATACGAGGCTGACCGTCTAAAGGTCATCGAACAGTTTGTTCGCATCCGCTGTCGCCACGACTTCCCCTTTTGGGCGGCAACATACGTTTGGATTAAGAATAAGGGCGGCGGCGCCGACGTGCTGTTTCGTCTGACGCGGCCTCAGCGGCGCTTCGTAGAAAAGCTGGAGGAAAAGCGGCTGGCGAAGAAGCCGATTCGCCTTATTCTGCTGAAGGCGCGTCAGTGGGGCGGCTCGACAACGTCGCAGCTCTATATGGCGTGGCTGCAGCTCGTTCACCGTGTGGGCCTCAACTCGCTTATCATAGCGCATCAGACTTCAGGCTCAGACGAGATACGTGATATGTTCAACCGCATGCTCGACAGCTACCCGATGTCGATGCTCTATAAGTTCGGTGCTGATTACGACGACAACGAGCCGAAGCTTGTCGGCGTCGGCATGTCGGGTCTTATCCATTCGGTGCCGCAGCGCAACTGCAAGATAAAGATTGGCACCGCCAAGAATCCCGATTCTTGCCGCGGCGGCGACTATAACCTCGTACATTGCTCCGAGGTCGGCATCTGGGAAAAGACGGATAAGAAGTCCCCCGAGGATATTGTCCGCTCGGCCTGCTCGGGCGTGCTTTATAAGCCCTACACAATGATTGTGTATGAGTCGACTGCCAACGGCACGGGCAATTTCTTTCAGATAGAATATGACGCCGCCAAGAGCGGGAAGTCTCAGTTTGAGGCAATGTTCGTTTCGTGGTTCGACATCGAGCAATATTCTCTCGACTTCGAAAGCGTCAAAGAAAAGGAGGCGTTTGCGCAGTGGCTCTACAATAACCGCGACAATGATAATGCACCCTCGGCGCGCGAGGAGACCGGCCGTTACCTGTATTGGCTTTGGGATAAGGGCGCCACGCTCGAAGCTATCAACTGGTATATCAGAGAGCGCGCCAAATCCAACGACCACGCTATCATGGCTTCGGAATATCCCTCTGACGACGTCGAGGCTTTCGTCCATTCAGGCACCCGTGTATTCGACAAATACCGTGTGGAGGCGCTGAAGCCAACGTGCAAGCCGCCCTATCAGGTGGGTGACGTATATGCCGACTTTGACGAGGGCAAGAAGGCTCTGCAGAATCTTCGTTTCTGTGAAGACCGGCAAGGGTTGTTGTGGGTGTGGGCCCATCCCGAGATTGACCCCGAGGAGAAGGTCACCGACCGATACCTCACAGTCGTAGACGTCGGCGGCCGCTCGGCAAAGGCCGACTGGTCTGTCATCGTGGTCTTCGACCGTCTGTTTATGGCCGAAGGGGGCAAGCCCGTCGTTGTAGCACAGTGGTATGGCCATATCGACATCGACCTGTTGGCATGGAAGGCAGCGCAGATTGCCGCGTACTATGACAACTCGCTGCTTGTCATCGAGAGTAATACTCTCGAGACTCACGACCGCGAGCGCAATGTCGACGGCGATCAGTCGCAGTTCATCCTTAATCAGATCAAGGACGTCTACCCCAACCTATATGAACGCAAGCAACCTGAAGATGATATTGTCGAAGGCGCGCCGAAGCGCTACGGCTTTCACACCAACATATCGACTAAGCCGATGATTATATCAACACTTGTCAAGGTCATACGCGAGGCTATGTATGTCGAGCGCGACGAGCGATGCCTGGCCGAATATATCTTTTACGAGAAAAGGCAGAGTGGCTCTTTCGGCGCTATAACAGGCAAGCATGACGACCTGCTGATGACGCGCGCCATAGGCTTGCATATCTGTTTCTACGAAATGGATATCCCCAAAATTATCCCCGTTAAGAAGAAGTATAACCGTGGCCGCAAGAAACCAATAACTGCCGCTACATTTTAACCAACCTTTTAATTATGAATATCTTTAGAAAATTCTTCGCTTTCCTCCGTCTTCGTGAGGCAGTCAAGATAGCCGAGAAGGAGCATCTTAAAACAGGACGGCGTTACTATGTCATGCCGCAGCATGGCAGTGCCGGTAAAAAGCTCGTCGTAATGGATCGACAGAATTTCCGCCGTCTCAAGATGAAACACTATATCAGCCGCGACGCCCGGGTGTTCGACCTTGTGCGCGAGTGTTTCTACTGCACGGGCTACAGCAACGGCGATCAGTATCTCGACGCTATCGGCCGCAAGAGAAAGGCCATGCAATATTTCGAGTGGGTCGATGCCGACCGTAAAATAACAAAAGTACGTCGCAGAAATGGGAAAGTATAACGTCGGCTACCACGGCCCGGGCTCAGGCCGCGATTCAGAGGGCATAGCCACATTGACCAGCAGCACCATCGCTGTCGACAACGTGAAAAAGAAGAAGCGGAGCAAAGCAGCTAAAGCTCCGAAGTAACACGAAGGGCGAGTATCCTGTTGGTTACTCGCCCTATCTTCATATTATGTTCTTGAAGCGCTGTCAGGCTGCCTGCATCTGAGGATTCATCAGCATTTGGCGTGCCGCCTGAACGTTCTGCATATTCGCGCCGGCCTGAACCTGCTGCTGCAACTGCGGCGACATTGCGTCGGGAATCTGGCCCTGTTCAAGCTGCTGCTTTTGGCTGCGGATGGATTGCAACAGGTCGTCGGCAAACGGGAAGTCTCCGTGCTCAAGAAGCTGCTCGACTGATATTGCCTGAGCCTGCCAAAGCTGCATAAGTATGTCGTTGGACATCTGACGGAATGCCGGGGTGTTCGTACTCTCGATAATCGAGAGGTCGAAGTCGACGTCACGAATTGTTTTGGGGTCGTATTCAACCCACGCATTCTTGCCGACAATATTGAATATACGCTTGGTGTCGTAGAATTGCTGCATATTCTTCACGTCCTTGATGGCTCCGTCCTTGACAAAGTAACTGAAGCTGTCAAGCAGATCGAGCAACGACGTCGTGGCGTTCTGTGTCTGCTGGTTATACAGGGCGGCGCTTTGGTTGGCATAACCGGGCTTGCCCTGCAGCGCGCCGTTGACACCTGATATATCTTCGAAGAATTTCAGCTGCAGGTTCAGCAATTCCGTTATGCCTATCTGCGTGGAGTTGTTGGCTATCTGCTGAGGAACGGCAACGCCTGGTCGCGGCTTATAGTAGACTATGCCGTCAAATTTGCCCCATTCCTCGGCAATATCCTCCATGCTCATACCATCAGGCTCGCAGCCCTCGGGGAACAGGAGCACACCCTTGGCCGACGCTCTCATGATAAAGTCATAGAGGGTTATCAGGCGGTTGGTGTAGCGCTGCTGGTCTATGACGTCGGCAACGAAACTGTGAATCTCGCCGTCAATGAAGGGGTACGCCTTGAAGACATACGGGTGTCCTTTATGCTCGTATGGCGTTTCCCCCTCTTTGAGTATATCGCCGAACGGGGTCAGATAGTAGTAGTACCAATAGTGGTCTATCATCCACGTCGCCTTGATAAGCGGAATTTCATCATCGGGCATACCGGCCGCACGCCCTCTCATAAGGCGCTCCTGATTGACCTTGCCGACCATCTCGTAGTAATCTTCGACGTCAATCTTATAGACGTCACCGTTATTGAGGTCGTGGCAGCGGTAGCGGGGCTTGGCCTCTTTGCGCCATACTTCGACAACCCTGCAGCGCGTCGGGTCGCTGGTAAACAGAAAGTCGAAGTTTTCAAGGCGCGAGTAGCCGAAGCGTTCGACGTAGTTGGAAATATACTGCTTGTTGTGGGCAAAGGTATATATTTCCCTGAAGCGGCGGTAGTCCTCGGGTGTCTCGGCGAATTGCGAGCACAGGGTTTCAAACGACACGTCGTGAACTTCGCCAAGGCAGGTCACGTCCCACCCTCGGAAGTCGCGCATGTTGTTGTCGATAAAGAAGTTGTTGGGATTGACGTAGTCAGTCCAGCAATCCATCTTCTCGTTGCGCCATCCGAACGATTTGCGATGCACGATAAGACCACCGATAAGAAACTCCTCCATAGTTCGGGCGAAGACCTCCGTCATGCGGTTAAGCTGCATGTTGCACTGCAGGATTGTGGTCATTGTCTCGCCGAGCTTCTGCTCGTCACGGTCGCGGGCATAGCACGTCGGCTCCTTCGCCTGGCTACGGTATACGCCCAGCACATTGCGCACAAGGCGACGTATCAGGTTATTCTTCAAAGGAACATTACCCTGCTTTGCAATGTATTCTTCTTCGGTCATGGTGCAGCCGTCAACCTGAATAACGTCTTTCCATTGGTCGCCGTAGCAATAGCGTTTATTGCGCTGACGGTCGCGCCGGAACTGATCCATATTGTTCCAATGGTGCTGCGCTTCCATTAACACATCAAACGCACGTCTGTCGCCACGCCGCTTTGAAGTGGCAACAGTGTCCATCTCGTCCTCGTCGCTGCGGGGACTCACTCGGCTCATGCGGTATAGCTTTTCTTCAGACATCTTATAATCTATTTAGGGTAATGCTCGTGTATGCAAATTTACATCTCGCGGGCATTACCCTTTGTTTAACTATTACCGCTTAGCTCATTTGAGCTTAATGCCATGGTGGCTTTTGAGCCATTCAATATATTCGTCGTCAAGCAGACCGGCGTCGTAAAGGTTTTTGAAATATGCTGTCGGATCATGAAGGGCGTTGACGAGCTGGCGCATATCCGCATACATCTGATTTTCAGCCGTAGCCCTTTCGCTTCGTTCCGCATCGGCTATAGCCTCGCGGTCCGCGTCAATATCAGGCTTGAAGCTGTCGAAAATCTCATGTCGCAGATATTCGGGCGAATTCTCCAGGAATTTGACCTTCTCGGCGTACTTAATCACACCCTCATTCGCGGCGTTCTCATACTTCTTCATCAGCTTGCGCGTGGATTCATACTCCTTGAGGTATTTGAAGTATTCGTTCTGAAGTTTGCGGTTTGCCGTGCGCTCGTCGCCCGATTTTATTAGACGGTTCGCAATCGGGATGTTGCGCCATTCAAATTCACGGTCGCCGAAGATGGTCTCGCCGGTCTTGTTCAACTTATTGGGGAAGGTAAACATTCCGCCAAAGGTGCCGTTGAGAAGATATTCTATCTTGGCGGGGTTGATGTCGATATAGCCTTTTTTGTAGTCGTCACCGCCGGAGGTTTCGTTGAGCCATTTGGCGAAGTCTACGAGATGCTTATCTGCGCTGGCGTAGGCCTTTGTCCATTCAGGATCATCTTTGTTAAAGGCTGTATCCTTGTAGACAGGCAACCCTGTCCAGCTCTTATTCATAATATACGCCTCGGTGAACGGTTTTGCTGCGCTCGGGATGAAAGGCGATATGCCGCCCCCGCCTTCGAGCATGTCGATGGGAAGAAGCTGCGTGACCTGACCCGCCATTTGAAGTCCGAGTTCCATGCCGCTGTAGCGCTCGTTGCCGCTTATAACACCGTAGGCAAGCTCGCCCATTCCATACATTGCCCTATATTCGATGGGAAGCGGGATTGTAACCCACTGTTCACCGGCATAGAAACAGATGTTGGAACGACGGATATATTCGGGCAGATTGTAGTAGGCGTTCTTGTCGTCGTCGTCACCATCACCGCCGCCCAACATTTCGGCGAGCATGGGAATGGCGTAGCCGAGGGCCATAAGAGCCGAAGCGCCCGCAGTCGCTTTGACAGGATGCAATTTTGCCTGACGGGCGAAATTGGTCATGCCCTGTATGCCGGCGTTCCAGAACACGTATAGCAGTCGGCCGCCGCCACCAAGGTAAGCGCCGATTTTGCCGAGTCTTGTCTGTCCGTTGGCATTGACCATCTTGCCGCCACTGCCCTTCTTGTTGAAGTTGACACTAATCTCCTTTGCGTCATAGATTGCTCGGTCGATGCCGCGTCCAAACTCCCTTGACGTTACGAATGCGGCGAAGCGGGCACAGTTTTCGGCGGAGCGGTTGAGCAAGTCTAACTGCATCCCGAGCGCCGCCCATGCTTTGCGGCCGGTGCTTCCCTGTTTTTTCAGCTCAGCGGCGACGGCTCTCTTGTGGCCCTCGATGTCTCGGACGTTGGTGTAGCCGGTCTCTGCACCGTTTTTCATGAACTGATAGAACATCTTCTCATATTTATCACTCATGTCAAGAGTGCCATTTTCCCATTTGCCGAGAAGTCGGCGCATGACAACGGGATTGAGCCGTCCGAAATTCTTGTGGAATCTCAACGCGTATCGCGGGCTTTCCTTAACCCATGTCATGCAGTTGGAGTATAGTGCATCGCGGAAGAAGTTGCTGACGACGAAGTCCGGGTTACGGGTAGTGTAGAAAGCGGATAGATGGCGGTTAATCCATGTGCCTGCTTTCAGCATATTACCGACAACGCCGTTTTGGTCGACGTCAGGATTGGTAAGCCCGTTGATTGCCTGTGCCGCTCTCGGGTTTCCGTTTATGGTTGCAACAAATGTGCGTCCACCTCGCTTGATGAGTATTTGGTGTTCGCGGAGATTGTTGCGCACCACCTTATAGGGGATATGCTGCGCTTCGCGGCCTTTCTTGTATCTGTCAGGCTCTGCGGTGCGCAGTGCTTCCATGCGTTGCTCGAAGGCTTCAACCTTTTGGGCTACTTCGTCGGCTGTGTCGGTGTCCTCTATGTCAGCGAAGACAGGTACCCACTCGTCCATAGCGTCGTTGTATTCAAGCCAAATGTCATGAACACTTACTGCGTCGCTTGGGTGGTTGAGTATGAAGTTGAGAAAACGCTGTTTCATAAGGTTGCGGTTTCCCTGACGTATTGCGTCGTCGGCCATCATGCCTATTGTTGCAATAGGATCATCGGCCATACTCTCACGGCCTTCTGCCTTTTTCATGATGCTGCCGCCGAGAGGGCCGTCCTTGCTCGTGAGATAGCCATAGACTTGCTCACTCGTGGTTTCGTTCCAACCGCGCAGGGGTACATAGTAGTCATACATTCCAAGTATCTTCTCGTAAGTTTCCTTGCTGATGATACCTGAAAGGTATACTTTTTCGAGTGTCGCTTTGGTCGCCTTGTTGATAGCCTCCCACAATGCGGCGGTATCGACCATGCTCTCATAGTCGTCTACCCACTGCCGTGCTGTGTCCTCTGCATTTTGCCAATCGGCTTCGCCGGTTAAGCCTATAAGTCCGGCAAAGTCGCGATCCGTTTTCTCGCCATTTTTCGCCGCCTCGTTGCGCATATACTCGTTGCGCTCAAGGCCATGTTTCGCCATCAGGTAATCGGTCAGTTCTTTGCGCTTGCGCTTGTCGGCTCCGCATATCTTACCGATTTCTTTAAGGAGCGGCTGCATATATCGTATGAAGTATTCGTGCTGCTCTCCGGCATTCATGCTGCTCATGCGATTTTCGAAAAGATAGGCGTTCTCGAAGCCGACCACATCTTCGATCCTCTTGCCGGGACCGAGTATAGCCTGATAGAGCTTTTTCAGCCCTAACATACTATCCTGAACGGCCTCCTGGAATTGATAGCTACCGCTGCTGACTATGCGCTCATACTCATGGCGCGCTAACGCTTTGTCGCGTGGAGAGAAGTCACCGGGACGGAACAATTCTTCCTCTTCAACTGTTGGATTCTCAAAAGATTTCACTATCTTTGTGACATCATCAAGGTTCAGCCCGATTCGTTCAGACTCAGCGGGATTAGTCCGTAGACTGTCGATTATCGTCTGAACCTTTTCTTTTTGATCTATACGAATAGCTTTCCCGTCCTGAATCCATTTAATCCATTCGTGGCTTTCTTTTGGGAATAAACCTGATACGCTGTTAATCTCAATATCGCCGGCCTTGTAGTCTAAGGTCACGCCCGCGAGGAAATGCTTATCACCTCGCTTAACATCGACTATGAGATTGCGCATATTTGGTTTGCTATATTCAAATATCGCAATGGGCTGTTGAATGGCTTCCACAAGTCCTTTTAAGTCCGACGCCTCAAATGGGTGGCGTTCATCACCGGCCTTCCTTGCAAGTAGGGTTGCACGCATGCATATGGGGAGATTTGGAAAACCGGCGCTCTTTAAATATGCCGAAGGCATCCCTAATTCAAAGCGAAATCCTTGAGGCAATCTTCTTTCCTCATATTGCTTTAGCGCTTCATCAAACCGCTTGCTTAATTCTGTGATTGCAGAGGGTTCAGCAGCATATTCCGCTTCTATGCCTCGCTCGGCATAGTTGCCTACTTTCAGATCCGACTGCATAGCCACGTCCTTAGCCTCACCGAGAATGCTGCGATAGCGGCCCGGCTCTGCAAGGTTCTCATAGCTACGCCACAGAATGTAGCGCAGCTCGTTGTCGGTAAGAACCACACCAACCTTATCTCGAAATCCTTCAAAGCCGATTCGTTCAAGCATATCAATAAACAGCCGTTTGACTCGCTGCCACCATCCCGACGCGTAGCCGCGTGCATCCTCGAAGTTGGTATCTTCGGCAAGTCCGGCAAGATATTCCTCGGTTGCAGTGCGGAAGTTCCAGCCGTTTTGCGCGGCCATTTCGGCAATTTTCTTTCGGATGCTCTCATCTGCACTTTGATATACATTGTCGAGGAACGTATCAAACTGCTTTCCGAAAAGCTGACGTAAGCCGTAGTGTGCGACTGCTTCATGAAGAAGAGTCTGCTCCGCGTCAATAGTGCTGACGTTATTAGGGATAACGATGGTGATTTTGCCCGTCCGCTTGTTGTAGAAACCTTTTGCAGTAGCTCGTTTGCCCTCAAGCTGTGATGCGTCGGTCAGTATCTCTACATTGTCGAGGTGCATACGCTCTGAAAGTTCCTGAATACGGGCAACCATGCGCTGACGCTCACGAGCGGCAAACTCGGCCTGACGTTTCTTGCTGAACCGATTCTTGCCCATAACCTTTGAAACAGGGTCGTTGAGATACGACACCTCTTCGTCGGTATATGCACCGTACCCGTCGCCCATACGCTGACGCTCCTGTTCGTTTATCCACTGTTGAAAGGCTGGGAGCGACGCACTACCGGCATTCCCCTTTTCGGGCTTGCCAATTTTCACGCCTCGTTCTGCAAGGGCATCGCGCAGAGCCGGGGGTACTGTGTTGAATGGTACTTCGATACCATGGGCGTTCAGTCGTTGTGCGTATGCCTCGGCCACTTCCTCTACAGGAACGACTCGGACAATTCTGCTCCAACGGCTTAATATGACACGTCGAGCCTGGCCTATCTTGGCAAGCGCACGTCCAACTGGGCCGCTTTTCCATTCCTTTTCGCCAACGGTATCTTTGGCTTTCTCTGCTCGGTATCCGCTTGTAAGCTCGCTAAGCGGCACTTCCACCTCAACAATGACGAGTTCAGGACGGCTCCATGCACTGCTGAATTGGTCATTGATAGGTGTGCGAGAAGTGTGAATGTAGGGATTATAAGCTGCCTTGATTGATTTGCCATTACCTTTATCGAGCTTGAAGCGGCCTTTTTCATCAGCCATTTCGGGATGTTCCTCGGCTTCTTCCCAAATGCCGACTTCAGTTGCTTCTCGCCATTCTCCGTCAACCTTTCCCGACATCGGGGGGCGAAGACCGCCGTCAATCATCTGCATTGCTCGATAGGCCTTTATTGTCGGTTCACTGTTTAGGCGGTCGAGCGTGGCTTTGTCAGTTACAGGGCGGCACAGCACATCGTCCTCTGCTTCCTCAGCTGAAACATCAGTAAGCTGCGACTCCTGTAACACGGTAAGATTGAACGGCGCACGGCTCAACATATCCACCACTTTTGCAATGTCGGTATCGTCAACGTATGCAACCATATTGTTGCCCTTTGTGATGAAGTTGTGGCCTTCAACGAGCTTCAATAGGTCGGAGTGCATAGTGTAGATACCGCCGCGTTGCTTGGATTTAGGTACTCGGAGTTCATATTGGCCGCGATGTTGCCAACCAAACGAAACTTTCTCAATCTGAACATCGCCATTCTCGCTGACAACAGCTTTGCCCTCACGTATCTGTGCGAGGCGGCTGCTTAACGGCGCGCTGTTACGGAGGTCGGCGGGCTTGAAGTTCTCACCCATGAGTATGCCCTGACGCGTCTCGCCGTCGATGGTAGAGTAACTGATCAGGTTGCCTCTGGTCTTCTCGCCTTTCTCGGTATCGACAAGTGCCTGAAGAAGATTGCCTGTGATGATGTATCGCTTTTGGCGGGCCTGCGTTGGCACTTTGCTATCCCAATTCTCCATAGTGATAGCGTTAATCTCTTTGGGAGAATAGCGATAGGCCATTTCCGTTGCAGATATGATTGTGCTTATTGCCGGGTCGCTTAATGCAAGCTCTACCTTACGTCTGCCGTCGAGGGTTGCAAATATGGCGGTCGATGAGCCGAGAGTGTAGCTCTTGTTGAATTTGAAACCAACGAATGTGCCAAAGGTCTGCGAGAACATTTCGGGCGTTCCTTGTTTGAGGTCTTGAGGAACAACATAGATACTTCCGGCGCGAAGACGATTGAGCAACGTTTGAATGCGGAACTTAACGCCCATGATTTCAGAGCGGCGTTTATCTTGCTTACGCACCTCTTTCTCTCGTTCTTCGTTAGCAACTGTATCGGCCAGCGACTGAATTTCTGCGTCTGTAAAGTTGTTTTCGCCACGACCTCTTGCCTTAGTAGCGGCTGCAACAGCTTTTTCCCTTGCTTTGGCGATGCGGGCTTCTCCGGCTTCTCTTAGTTTGCCGACAGCCTCATCTGCCTTTTCTTGGAAAAATTGGCTGATTTCAGCTTCTTTCTCGCGGGCATAGCGGGTCCAATTCACTTCTCCAACTTTAGAGCCATAGCGCATTTGGTCGTATTCGGTAACGATACCTTTATCTCCCACGAGCTTTCGGGTTGCTTCGATTATCTCATCTCGCTTCATGGGTTTCTTCAGCACGTCAACCTCAACTTCCTCAACGTATGTGTTATCGGCAAAAGCGTTGCCACTGCCGTGGTTCACGCCCTCGTGCCATATCTGTTTACGTTTTGTCTCGGCGCGTAATGGCATGGTGGTTATTTCGAGGTCGTTTTCTCCAGCATCATCTAGAAGCTGAATTTTCACGCGGTAAGCCTCGGTTATCTCCTTGAAGATTTCATCCTGTTCATCTACGGAAAGGAAAGCGAGATAGCGCGAGATTTTACCGGCACATCCTGTTTTCTTTGAGGTATCCTCTTTTTCCGATGTGCGCGGACCGTCCTCAGAGTCCTTTTCCTGAAGCATATCCAACGGATCGCCGAGGCGTTCTTCAAGTTCGGGATGCTCCTTCATGTATTCCCATACAACCTCATCGCCATACTTATTGAGATAATCGACAATCTCCATTTCATTAAATTTCGATTTCTGCGATGATGTTGTATTTGCGTCGAGGCTCTTTAATTTTGCCTTGAACATCATTTGAATGCGCTGCTCGGCGGGGATTGTTGACATGATGTATTCGTAACGGCCGCGGGCTACCTGACCGCTGCGGTCGATACGACCTCGCATTTGCACCTCATCGTTGATGTCGCTTTGGAATTGGGCAAACACCATGACACGCTGACGCTGGTCTTCAAACTTGCTCGACGCATGGAGCGATATACCGGTAGAGCCTGATTTGTTAATCATAAGCACATCGAGCTTGCCCGAATTGAAATCGCGCATGGCTGCTTTCTTGTCGCGGTCCTTACGAGCCTCAACAATATATTTGCCGTCCTCAGTGCGATTGAGCTGCATAGTACGGCCTGTAATCTCGGCGACGCTGTAACCAGCTTCCTCAATCCTCATACGGATTGCATCCATAGGAGATATGGGCAAGTCGGCGGCAAGGTTCATAATCTTGTCGCGGATAGCGTTGTAGGCTTTCTGACCATCGGCTGACAATTCGCTCAAGGAGATAAAGCCGCCCTCGGTGTTCTCATCTGCATCTTTCTCGGTAAATCTCATAACACCGTCGAGAGCGCGCATAAGAGTTAGTGAGAAGTTTGGCACCTCATCCATTGCAACCCCTTTCGGTGCTGATGATAAGAAGCCTTCCATTGTGTTGGTAAAGCTGATAACAGGCTTATAGCCGTTGCGTAGGTTCTCAACAACTCGGTCAGCCACGGCATCAACTTTCAGGGCAAAGAGCAACTGATTAACGAGGTTATACATCTTCGAGGCAAAGGGGACATTCTTAACGCCCATATCCTTTGTTCCCTGAGTATGACCTACAGTTGCGCCCCATTCTGCGGCGGCTTCGTTCTTTGCGTCGATTATTGGTGTGATGTAATCATCTTGGAAATTGCGGATGGCATTGAAGATAGCGGCCACTTCATCAAACTGTTCTCGCTGTCTGCGGTTGGTTTCTTCATCTACGCTCAACCAATCAATAGTAACGCCCTCAAAGCTACGCTCACGACGTATCATTTGGCCGGACTCTACCAGTTGCTTTGACATGATTTCTTGCAGCGTAACGCCGCCTCTCTTAATAGCGTCAATTAGTTCCGAGGCTTTTACTTCGGCTTCAGCAATAGCTGTGCGCTGTGCGTAGATAGGCATATTGTCGGCACGTTTGGCGAAGGTTGCTGAGAGGAATGTAACGCCGCCGGCAGAAGATGTAAGCATCTGCATGTAACGACCACAACCGCTGTCTCCGCCTACCGTGTGGCTCTCATCGAGTATGGCAATGTTACCCTCTGCAAGTTTGGCAAGGGCATCGCGTCGGGTCTGTCCATTGTAGTCGGCTGTGGTATAACCTTTGCTTTTCTTCGGGAGTTTGCGCACTTTTGTCTTCCATGTGCCGTCCTCGTTCTGAGCATAATCGGCTGTACCGTTCTTGATTTGGTCGTAGGTCGTAAGAACATAGTCATATTCATCGGGGAGTGTGCCATGCTCCATGATGTAAGCAAACACACGTTCCTGCTCTTTCTTGGACGGCAGTTTGTGGACTATATTACCGTCAGCATCTACAATGTTGGCATCTTTTGTATTGGATGCGATAATGAATGGACGTAAATCACTGCTACCGATGTCGGCGAGGTCGCGGTAGTTATCAGTAAACAGTGTTGGTTTCTGAGTGAAGTAAATAGGCACTTTGCCCTGCTTAACGGCGTAGCGGATGAGGGCTGCACCCTGACGGCCTTTGCCAACGCCGGTCATATCGCCAATGATAAAGGCATTGCCCTTATTCATTTGGTGTATGGCAAGAGCAACGGAGTCTATCTGCTCGGCAGCAAGATAGCCGTATAATTCCTCTTTGCTTGAATAGCCGAGTTCATCAACGAGATATTGATCTACGTCACCAATCTCGCCGAGGCTCTTTTGAAGTACCTGTGCTTGTGCGGCTGGTACGACTGACATTAGAGTGAAGCCGTTGCCGCTCTGATTGGGGTATGGTACTTTTTCGGTAGTAAGGTCAGGCTTTACCGCCAGTCGCTCTGTGCCACTGTCAGGTCGAGAAGAAGCTGCTCCACGTCCGTCGCTTCCACTTCTTCCTGTTCCATTCTGTGTGCTTCCACCTCCGACGCTTCGGGGCTGCTGGGGTTTTGGTCGCGGAACATTATCAGAGCTTCCTGCATCTCCTGAGACTGCATTATCCACTCCAACAGCTCCGCCTCCGTCGTGCTGGGCTGTAAGGTGTCCGCTACCGGTCCGGGATGTATCTCCGACTGCATCGCTTGTCGTACCGGGTCGTTGCCCTGCTCCTGAGTTCGGGCGATTGCTTCCCCTACGAATTGGCGCACTCGCTGTTCCGTCAGTGGTTGTTTCGGGTTCTCGCTGCACATCGGCAGACTGACTCCCCACTTGCTGAATTTGCTGTATATCATCTTGGACTCGTTTATAAAGTTCATCGAATGTTGTTACTTGCTCTGCACGGGCTTTGGCTTTGACAGGGGGGAAGACACGCTGAAATTCGCCGGTCTTGCGTCTGTCAATCAGTATCATGCGCACATCGTAGCCTGTTCCGTTACGAGAGTAAAGAGCCTTGCCGCTTATGTTGATAACATCTGCGACATTATAGTGACTGTAAAGATAGCCAAAAAATGCGGCATCTTTAGGGTTCATCGAGCCATTTGTACGATAACTTGTGTTTCCACCTATTACGATAGCGGCTCGACCGTTGTCTTTCATCTTTTCAAGTGCATTGATAGCCATTTGAGCCTCAAGGCTTGAAATATGGAAGATACCATCATATACTTTTTCGGTAACAGTACCGAATGGGGGATTAGTCATAACAACGTCCGCTTTCTCGCCGTTGAACGGCAACAGTGCATCCTGAGCCGTCACCTTACCGTAGCCAAGCCTGCGGAGATTGGCGAGGCGGGCGTCATCAATATCGTTAACCTGAACTACCGAGGGATTGACTGTAATAGTCAACGCGCCGTTGCCGGCGCTCGGCTCAAGCATACTGTCAACCTTCTTGCCCCCGGCCTGCACAAACTGTCCCATGACGTAACCGAAAGGCGTAGGTGTAGAGTATTGTTGCTTTATCAATCGCTCACTGTCACGAGCGTTGAGGCTCGGCTGTGCGTTATAATAGCTCACAATCTTGTCGTAAGCGGCCTTTTGCTCCACTGACGTTCCATCTATCCCTTTTCGTGCAACAGTGCGGGCCAACTTGGTCATTGCAAGCTCTACGAGCTCCTGAAGGTCGGTATCCGACAGCTCTGCAAGTTCGGAATACTCCTGAGCCATCTTTTTGACTTCGCGCATCGTCAGCGGATTGCCGGTGTTGACTCGCTCGGTTATGTGCAGCCCGACTTCGGCAACAAGTCCTTTTATCTGATTTTCCCTGCGCTGAAATGCGGCGGAGTCACCCATGAGGTCACCGCCGTGTCGCTGCTCAGAGTCAGCGGGCGACGGCGCAGCCGTGGGTTCTCCATCGATCATATCGAATAGTCCCCCATCTGTGACAGGCTTGGACTTCGATTTACCGGGCTTCTTCTTTCGCTCCTCTTTTAGCTTGACTTCCGCCTCTTCCCGTTCGGTTTCGGCTTTCTGCTCAGCTACAACAGCGGCGGCGGTTGCCATTGCATCAACGCCGGTCTTATCGAAGTTGGCAATGTCAACTCGACGCACGTCCTCGTAGCTGTCCATGTCAGCGACGAGACCGGCGGCCTCCGCCTCAGGCATATCACGCACGGCGTTGTAGAAGGATTTGAGATACGGACGGATGAAGTCGCCGAGGTCTGCAATCATGGCTTTAGCATAGGCGGCGAACTTACGTGCACCTTTCTCTATGTGGTATACGGCCATTTCGGTGCCTATAGCAAGAATCTCAGGGTCGACGCCCATGTTGAACTGACCGCCGAACTTCTGAATCATTCTTTTTTTCAGCTCCTGATAACGCTCCTCAGAAACGAGCCGGTTGCCGCTCGGAGTTATGGGCTTGTCGGACGCGGATTTCTTTCCTTCGCCCGCTTCGAATCTTTCTCCTCCGGCTTCTTCTGAGCTTCGGGAGTGTCCGGCATATCGCCCTCGTTCATCATTTCCGTAATCTTCTGATGAAAGCTGTCGAACGCCGTAAACCGTTTGTAATTTTTCCTTGCCATATATTCTTTTTAAGATTCTATCTTCTACAAATTTTCTTGTCTGAGGATCGAGCGCATCAAGCAATGCCGCCCCGACCTCAGGCCTCATCTCGCCGCGTTGTATGGCGTATGCAAGAAGCTCCTCGGCCGCTTCCTCAGACGGATATTCTCCCTTGATAGCATCATACAGATCACCAAATGTGCGCTTCTTATTTAACGCCACATCCGCAATCTGCTCAACAATTTTCGGGAGCACAGTCTCCGCCTCTGCCCGGACAGCGTCAATCGCCGCATGAGTGTTCTCATGCACCAATGTATACATCAGACTATCGGCGGCTACTCGCCCCGCAAATATATATATTTTTTTATTCTCCCGACAATAAGCCGCAAGATTTTCCCCATCATCATATAATCGGTGAAGCTCATCACGCGCCTCTGCCGACAATTCCGAGCTGTCAATTTCTTCTTCAGAAGTGAGACAGCGTATTTCTACGGACTGGTACTCCTCGAAATAATCCTCGATAGCTTCGCGCTTCTCATCAGTCAGCTTGGCAAGCAAATCTGACGATGGCGCATTAACAAATTGAGGATCTCCCTGATTAGACACAGCTGCGGAGTCAGACGCGTCATCCTTTTGTTCGGGCCCCGCAGCTTTAGCTGCGTCAGAACCCCGGTCAGCTATATCAGCTACTTTAGCTACTTTCGAAACCGAAGCATAATCGGCAAACGCCTTCCCCTTGCGGTGGCTCGAAGCAACCCACTTCTTGAAGTCGTCGAGGCTGACCTCCGAAATGCGCAGTCCCGGGTGTGTCTTCGCCCATGAATCGTCGTAGTTGGCGAGATAAGCTTTGATAGCCTCCTCTGAGCTGTTGAAACCGAGCATCACCTTATGCTCATCGAAAGAGCCGTCGGTATTAGTCTGGTCAACGACAAACACCTTCCTGCCATTCCACGCGTCCATATCTGTAGCAAGGAATACATCGATAGGATCACCATCAACGTTCTGTGTGCCTCGGATTTCACCATAGGCGTTCGCCATGGTAGTGCTCCATTCCTTACCGTCCGCGTCAACGCCACGGCGCACACTTCCCGCCGGATTTTCTATCGTAATGTCGAATGAGCCGATTGTGACATGCCCCTTCTTGTAGTTGCCTGCCTTCTTCTGCCCCTCGGTCGGCTCGGTGTTAACCTCTGCCGAAGCCGCCTCGACAGCCGCCTGTAGGCCACCCTTAGCCTCTGCCTCTTTTTTTGCCTCAGCATCAAACTTAAGCGAGGCATCGTTACCATCCGCTGAACTTTTTTCGCTATCTCCTTGTTTATCCGATGCAAAGTCAATATCTTTGCGATCAGAAACAACAGTGTTTTCGGGAGTAGCCGTGTCATTCCCGTTGCCCTTATGGGTCTTGTCAGTGTCTGTCGTATTGTCGAGGACACTGTTTTTCTTTCCAAACATGGTAAGAAGCCATCTTTTCTTCTGATTATCCCATGTAAGACGTACTGCGGCTTTATTTTTCTCACTCTCCAGCTGTACTCGATTCGCTGAACGCTTGGTCACCACCATATCATTCAGTATCTCTTGTAGGTTGAATAGAACCTCAGGATGATATTTAGCTAATTTAGCGAGCCCAAAACCATCGCTATGAGCAGATCCTTCCTCGCCCCACACAAGATCAATTTCTCCGACATCTTTATGATGCAGAGCTCCGATTGCTTCACCGTCTCTTTTAGCAAGTAAGAATGTTACAGCTTCCCGAGGCTTGCCTCTGAATTGAGTATAAATTTTTCCGAATGGTCCGATTGCCGAAGTTACTTCTTCGGCCAGCCCTCCATACGGGCTATCATCTGCTTTTCTTCTTCCGACAGCGGCAATTCCGCCTCGCTGTGCGCCTTGCGCCACAGCTGACGCCGGGCCATCGCCTTGAACGCCATCTGCCGGCTGAATTCCGGATCGGTCGCCATCTGCTGCCGCTCCGCTGGACTGATCAGCCCGTGACTCAGGCAAAACTTCATAGCCTCGCCCAGGAACCGTGCCTTTTCCTTCAGTGTCATTTTCTTGAACTCTTCGATCTCCCGGCGTGCTTCCGCGTCGGGTATCATTGTCTTCTGTTCCATTTTTCTGTTGTTTGGTTATTTCGGCCGCACGGGCCATTTCGTCTGCAATATAGCCATTATATTCGTTTGCGTCAAATTTCCTGTCGCGCTCCGAGAGTTCTGCGAGAAGCTGATCCTCGTATGCCTCGACCTCTTCCGCGCTCAGATGATACTCCTGACGGCAAAACTCGTCATACTGTTCCTCTTCATGACGTCTCTTAGCCTCTGCAAGCCGTCGGGCCTCGTCAATACGATTATTGGCAATATAATTCCTTATATCGCCTACAGTCCGCGCGCCACTGATAACATCAATCAAAGCGTTTCGTGCATCCTGATTGTCGTAGGGAATACCGTATGTCTCACACTGCTGCTTCATGGCATCCTCAGCCAGTCGCGAAAGTGACTTACCTCCATTGGCCTCCGACGCGAACAGTCCGAAGAGGCGGCGACGCTCTTCCTCACCAAAGCCGGTTTCGGAGCGTGCGCCAACTTTAACACCGGCATCGCCCCACAGCACTTTCTGTCCCGACAACAACTGCGCCGCAGCCTCGTAGATGTCACGCGGATCCATATCCTCAAGCACCTCGACTGCCTCGGGAACATCCTTGACATCTTCGAACGTATCACGAAGACGCTTGTCAAGAGCCGCCTTGCGTTTCTTCTCCGCCTCGGCAGCCTCGCGCTCGGCCCTTTCAGCCTCAGCCCGCTCAGCTTCCTGCTGTGCCCTGACAGCCGCCTGACGCTTCTCATCAACGCCCGCAACCGACTGCCAGTGTTCCAGCTCGAGGCGAGCTTGCTCAATGGCATTTTCGCGCTCTTGCTCGGCAGCGTCCCATTCGTCGGGATCCTCTGTGGGCTTGCTTTTGACCTTTTCAGCCTTCTTTAGCGCAGCCTCTTTGATTTTAACCATGTTGGCTGCAAAGCCTTGCGCACGGCCTTTGTTGCCTTCATATTTCTCGACAAGGCCATCCCACGCCGTTTCAGCGTCAACAGCCCCGAAATCAGGCTTGCCGTTCTCCCCGAGCGGAATCCGCCCCAGTGCCGTCTCCGGCTGCTCAGCCTCCGCCTCCGAAGAATGGTTCTGTACGGCAGCTTCAGTTGAGGACTCCCCGCCCTCAGAATCTTCAGGAGCCGCCGTAGCTATCGCCGCACCATTATAGGTGTCGAACATCCCTTCGAGTTCGCCGGGCATGAAGCGATTTACCTTGTTGCCATTGATAGGCTCTTCGGTGTAGATTTCCGCCATGCCGTCCTCGTCAAGTTCTCCTGTTATAGAATCATGAATCGGCGTGCCGTCGTCGTTGAGTATAGTAAACTCATCATTGAGAGCAAACGCAGGTCGCGTTGCCTCCACTTCCGCAGCGCCGCGCTGCTGTGCACGCTGCGCTGCTCGCTACTGTTCATACTGATTCAGGCGCTCAAGATTAGCAGCATCGGCAAACGCCTGCAGTTGCTCTTTTGTAAATGCTGTCTGCTGGCCGTTGGGGAATTGAACTGTTAACTGACTCTCAACAGGCATTCCGCTTTCTTCGTCGACAACAGGGCCGACAATGGTAACGTCGGTCAAACCGCCCCCGTCATTGATTCGCACAACGTCACCGGGATTGAAAGCAAGTGTGCCGTTCAGCGCGTTAGCTGCGGCCTGTGCTGCCTGCTGACGGATATTGTCTGCGGCGTTTGCCTTCTCAGCTTCGGGGTCTATAGCCTCACCGACTTTCACAATAGATTTTGGAGCCGTAAATTCAAGTTCGCCGGTCACTGCGTCGCGCACAACAAGGCTCTCATCGGAAGCGTCATAGTCAATGGTGCCGTCAGGATTCATGACAACTTCACCGCCAACGATATACACCTGACGGTCATCGAGATCCATTGTAGCAGATAGAATCGAGCCTGTCTCTCGGTTCACTCGCCCGTTGATCATAGCGTCGCTCTGAGCAATCCTTTCGTCAATGTCGTCTGTTACACGCTGGAGAATGCCGTCGCGCACGGTCTTAGCATTGGCATAGTCGCGGGCTGCGTCAATCTCTTCCTGAGTATACATGCCGGTCTGGGTCATACCCATAAGCGCGCCGACAGGATTGGAGTCGAGAATATCGAGCAACTGCTGGTCAGCAAGAATATCCTCGGCGCGCTTTCGCTGATACTCGAACATATTCTGAGCGTCGGCCATCTGTTGCGGCGTAGCGGCTTCATATCCCTCGTTGAAAGCTGTATCCACTTCGTCCTGAGCGGAGTCTGCCTCGGTTTGAGGCTCCTGCTTTCTGGACGCGTCAGCAAGATTGTATCCCCGCGCCTTGGTCAAGGCCGCTGCGTATTCTATGATTGCTCTCTGTTGCTCTTGGCTATGGCCGTTCACTTTCACCATCGACAAGACGGTTTGTGCAAGCGCTTCGTCTTCCGAGGTGTCTATCTGTTCCTTGATCGCGGCCCATTTATCGGAAGAGAACTGCTGAGCTCCCTCGCTGTCTTTTTTGCGCAGATTACTGTTGGCATGCGCTCTCGCGATAGGATAGCCGGCCGTCTTTATCCCTGAAACAAAGCCCCCGAAAAGCCCGACACCCAAAACAATGTCTATCTGTTGTTCGGCGTCTACGAGGTCCGAGAGTTTGTTATCTCCGGTGAATATCGAATTGAGAACTATTCCGGCTTCTTCTTCCATTACCTCGCCAATGGTGCCATTCCACTGCGCCCGCGATTCAATATTGGCGATGCCCTTGGCCCAGTCGCTGGCCTTGATATTATTCACCATCCGGCTGACATTGTCCATCACCTTACCGGCACCAAGCTTGCGGGCGCCCTTATCCACTCCGCGCCATATTCCTTTTCCGATGGCTCCGAAGCGCGAGCCGAGCAGCTCCGTGTAGTTCTCGATTATGCTTGAAGCTTCCCCTTTATATATAGCCATAGGAAGGCTTTCACCACCCACGAACCCTATTTTTCCATCGTGCTCAGTTATCTCGCCACGATGGCGATTGCGTATATCAGCTATTGTCCTCGGGGCTTGCAACGAATTGGACAACACAGCTGCTTCCGCCACGTCTCCGGCGACCGAGGCGGCTATCCTTTTCAGTGCGGTTGTTCCGAATTTCTTTGTCAGGGCACGACTGAGGCCTGACGCCGGGTTGAGAGCCATCTGAATCATAAATGGCAACATCTCGCCCGTGACCTTTCCGGCAGTATATCCGTGAGGCAACTTGACACTCGAAGATGCATCTTGATTCAGCATCGCCGCATAAACCAGGTTCAACTCCGAGTCAGTGAGCTCCACACCTTTATCAACCTTATCCTTGATAATGTCAAGCCGCTCTGCATTGTGCAGCGACATCACGCCTGACAGGTAGGTGTCTGCGCTTTCAGCAACATCCGTCAAACCTCGTGTTATATTTTTGGCATTATTCTTAACATCAAAGAACCCGCCCATGAAGCCCCCTGACTGTTTCAGGTCGCGCCCGGCATCAAGTGTGCGCTTAGCCTCGGACAACATGTCGTTCTCGGCAAGAAGATCTTTAATCTCTTTATCGCGCTCAGTCAAATTTTGCTCAGGCGTTGGTGCGTTTGCGGTTACACCTCTGTTGACGGCACCTCCAAAAGTTCTGACAAATTTATCCCAACCAGTATCGCCTGCGCGCTCACCGTACCTTTCAACTTCTCTCTCGGCATACAGTTCTTTCAGGCGCGCCTCGTTCTCTTTAAGACGATCAGCTATCATTTGCCTGTTGACATCCATGTCGTTGCTGGGGTCCAGACCGGCCGCCTTCATGCGATTGTTAAACTCATACTGCGCCCGCGCCTCTTGCGCCTCCATATCGGCAAGATTTTTATCGGTCGTGCGGTCGCCCGTCGGCGTCAGGTAGGTTTTTTCCACTTTGCCGGTGCGGGAGTTGTAGGTGGGCTTGCCCTCGACCGCATGGAAGCCTGAATCACGGTTGTCTCGATAGTATTCCGAAATATTCTTCGTGCGCTCACGGCTCTGTTCAAGCATATCATCGGCCTGCTTCTGCATATGGTGGAGCTGATGCGACATGGCAATCTTCTGCCGCGTCGTCGGCGTCCACGACTTTTGAGACTTATTCACAATGGGCTGACTGTATGTGCTGTATTTGTAGCCAAGTCTTTTGTTCCGGTCGTGAGCAACGGAAAGGTCTACATGGCCGTTAAAGTCTGTACCATCCTCATTCTTACCTTGCATATAGACCCGGACGGGAGCACCGGGGTGCGCCTTTGCCCATGCACCGAGACCGCCGGCGGCGTTGACTTCATCGGTCGTTACCGTGAAATCTTCCCCACCACGGCGTAGCTTGAAGTATCGAGTAGCCGGTTTGGGGGCCGGTTCGGCCGATTGCGATGGCTGTGTCGCCCGTGCTGTTTGCGCAGGTTTTTCGTCAGCTTCGACCTTAAAAAGCGCCCTCGAAAAATCTTCGTATGTATCGGGCAGCGGTGCGCCGTCTGCCTTGAAAGCATCGTACCACTGCTTGCGATGTTCGTAGCCATTGTCTGGTCCCGATGTCATATACTTCTCAAAATCTTCGTATGTATCAGGCAGCGGTGCGCCGTCTGCCTTGAAAGCATCGTATACTTCTTTTAGTGTTGCCATTTCAATATTGTATTTTTGAAGCATTAGACCATTTCTTATTTGACTTCGGCTTCGTCGAGTGTCCTTTGGCCGGTTTGGTGGTGACAGTATTTGCCGAACCTTTAGAGTTGCCTCGGCGATCCTTCTGCTCTCGTTGTGTCGTCGATTGCTGGGTACCCTCTTCCCATGTTCCATTATTGAGCGCATTTTGCCTCATAGCCTCATAGGAGCGAGCGTAATGCAGATTACCGTCGGAGTCATACCACGGATATTCACCCGGCTTACCCCCACCACCACCTCGACTGCCTGAGCCTATAGGACGACGGTAGTTATTTTTGTTGATACGCGACTGCCAATAAGCATCGGCGTAGTCGGCTTCGATCTTCTTGGCTCGGGCGGCAGCTTCCTGTTGGTTAATCCTGCCTTCCATAAGCTCCATACGGAGTTGAGCCATGGCGGCATCGCGGTCGGCCTTAGCCTGCGCCCGTGCATCTGCGGCCTCTTTATAGCGGTCGGTCAGTTTCTCGCGCTCTAAAGTGTGCTGCCAATTTCGATCATCACGCTCGTCCTCGGCATCCAGCCTCATGGCCCGCATAAAGCCGTCCATATACTGACGCTGGTTATCCTCTCGGTCTCTTTTGAGCTGATCGAAACGCTTCTTAGTAGTCGCCGCCATACCTTCTGAGGGGTCAAAAGCATTTGGGGCGTACTGCGTTGTGTGATATAGATTGCTCATTGCTGATATGCCTTCGCCGATGGCGGCGAAGATTGCCTCACGCTTCTGCTTCTTGCGTTCCTTTTCGAGTTCTTCGGGTGTCGGAGGCTTATACGGCGACATCTGCTGAAACATCTCGACGTAGGACAGTTTTTTCTTACCCTCAGGCGTCGTCTTCTGTGGCTCCGCACTCGTCGCAGGTGATGTGACTACCTGACCCGCTTTAGGCGACCCTGCAATGTCCGGCGAAATAGCCGGAGGCACCGTTGCTGTTTGCACGGGCGTTCCCGTCGTCTTCGTTTTGTCCTCGCTCGTGCCGCTCCCCGGCAACGTCGTGGGCGCACCCTGCATAGAACTGTCGATAGCAGGGATGGCGGCCGCGATGGCCGGTCCCGTCGCAGTTCCTCTGCCTCGTGCTAATATTTCATCTATTGTTATTGCCATAGCGCTTATAGGATTCCCGCAATGTTCGAACCGGCTTTTACAACTCCTTGAGATGCTTGTGAAATTTGACCGGCTTTCCATTTCTCAATATCGTTGAGCTGCTGATCGATATTCGCATCTGTCTGCAAATATTGACCCTCGATTGCATCCTTGCGAGCCTCGCCGTTAACGGCAATATTGGTTGTCGCCGTGGCCAGAGCTTCATTATTGGCCGCTTTTGTTGCCGCCAGCGTCTCATCAGTGCCCCCCATGACAGCCTGAGTGCCGGCAGCCCGACGGTTGCGGTTACGGATGGAATCCTCTGTTCTGGACATGATTGCCTGTGCGTCGGCCCGCTGGGTCGCGTCCTCATTGTAGCGGCGGTCATACCAATCTTGGTTTTTCTTCCGCTGCTGCTCAAGATTCTGCTTATAACGTTTCATAGCTTTCGACGCAGAAAGGCCGCCGAAAATACTCCCGAAGGCTCCTAACCCTGCGCCGATAGCACCGCCGAGTATGCTCATATTCTGAAAGTGATTGGTTAAACTTAAATTACGTGGGCGAAGATACTGTATTATCTTTGTGGCAATCTTTAACTTTAACCGCATGGCAATAGGCAAAAAAACAGGAGGTCGACGCAAAGGCACGCCCAATAAGGCTACCACGCTGGGCAAGGAAGTCATTATTTCCCTGCTCTCCGACTATTCCAACAGCGGACTCATGACCTCCGACTTCATGGCCCTCGACCCAAAAGATAGGCTCGTCATCGCCGAGAAGCTGATGCAATACACCATGCCCAAGATGCAGGCCACCGCCATCGACATCTCGTCAGGCGACAAAGAGAAAACCATCGAAGACCGCCTAGCCGAGTTGGCCGGTGACGACGAATAAATCTACTCACATCCTACTGTAGATAGTATCTGCCTGAACCTCCACAGGCGGCCTTTTCGTCGTGCCGACATCTCAAAATTTTCAGGATCGAGGCAAAGAATCCTACCGAAAACCCCTCCTTCATTGATTATCCGACTAAGGGTTTCCTCAAACTTAATGGGGGTTTTGTTTGAGGAAACTATAGGCTGGCCCCCGATTAAGTCGTAATAAACCCCCTCCGCCGAAGTATTTCTTCTAACTTCAGCAAAAGTCTTAACTTGTTGTGTAACAGAATATTAAATTTAGCGCAATTAATTACCGTTTAAAACTACGAAAATAGGGGCTAACCTATAGTTTACTCAAACTTAATGGGGGTTTTGTTTGAGGAAACTATAGTTTTGTTTGAGGAAACACTTTTTAACGCGCTAACATTTTGATAGTCAAATAGTTGCAAAGCACCTAAATAGAACGGGTTGATTCTCAGAATTTTACGCGCGTTAAAAATAGTTTACTCAAACTTAATGGGGGTTTTGTTTGAGGAAACTATAGGCTGGCCCCCTTTAATTCCGGAATTAAGTACACAAAGGAAAGGAAAGTATTTATACTTTACTTTCCGTTATACTTCAAGTAAAGTATAAATACAATATTTACATCAACTGTCGTTGATGTTGTCGCACGCGTACGCGCGCGAGAGCGACGTCGACAACGACGACCTCGAAAAATCGGGATTGATTTTTTTTTGAAAGGTCAAAAGCTTTTTCCCTTCATCCGCTCGTAGGTCTGCGACATTCCTTTGTCGACAATGTCAATCTTGAACTGAACCATCGACCGCTGCGGCACGTCCTCAGGAACAAAAGGAATGAGCTTCCGAATAACCTCGTCTATGTTGTCGAAACCGGTATCCTCGACCTCCCCCAAAAGTTTGCCGCGGAAATACGCGCCTCCGCGAATGAGATGCTTTGCCGAAAAACGGAACAACGAATCTTCAGGATCCTTCTTTTCGCTCTCCGTTGCAGTGAAGAAAATCAAGTCGACCACCTTCTCGTTGAGCTTCCATGCCGGCGAGAAGTCGATTTTGAGGTAGCCGCGAGTTACCTTATGGCCGCTTGCGTGGTTCATGGCAAACGCCACTTCGCTAATGGTCGCTCCGCAATCATTCTGCGCCACTGTCCCCCATGTGTGGCGGAACGTGTAGACGCAATAGCGGTCATCCCCTGTTATGCCTATGCTCTCGCAAATCTTCTTGATCCCGCTGTTGGCATTACTGCCGAGACTGTCGGAGTTGCGGTAGCGTTCATGGAAGCTGAACAAGTACGGATCATCATCGCCGGTGGCGTACTTCTCAAACAACGGCAACAGGATTGACGGCACCCGCATTTCGAGGTATGCGTTATCGGCTCTGAATTTCTTTGTCTTTGCTCGCTTGTAGTGTATGATGCCGTCGTAGTAGTCGGTCTTCCTCAGATTGTAGAGATCAACAGTGTTGATGCCGGCGAGGCAAAACACCATCATGGCGACATCGCGGCCGATCTCTTCCAACGGCGCTTTCATCTTGCTCTCGGGAATAGGCGCTGCAAAGAAAGCCCTCGCCGCCTGTGGCGTGATGGCAAGTTTCTCCGGCCGGTCAGCTTCGGGAATTTTAACCTTCGGCCACGGATTAGTCTTGATTCTGATGATGCCGTTGTCGTAGTCGTTATACTCCAGCATAGCAGCCTTGAAAATCTGACGCAGGCAAATCGGATACATCTCCTTTGCTCTCGCAGTGGATTCAAGAGATTTTATCCACTCGTTGACAAAGTTCGACGTTAGTTGCGAGAACATGATAGACGTTGAGCCCGCATGGCGCTCCAGATGATTCAGCGCCATTTCGTAGTTCCGGGCATTGCGTTTCTGACCACGCTCTACCATGCGGTCAATGTGGTTTCGGGCGTAGTCGCTGAAGCTGATGTCGGCCTCACCTGATTTCAGGAAGTTCACAACGTCGCCAACGCTCCAATGCTCGATGTCGATCTTGTTCAGCTTCTCAACATACTCGATTATCCTGCGGGAGCAGTACTGCATCACATAGGGATCCTCAATCTCGCCTGAGCGAGACAGGACACTATCCCTGACAAATTTGTCTGTCGGGATGTAGGCCAATTTCCGACGATGGGCAACCCGAATATACACCGGGTAAAAACCATCCTTTCGCTTGGCCTTGACGATAGCTTTGAAAGTAGCCATGTTCCAATAGGTTTAATTAGTTATCAATATAGTATTCTGCTCATGTTTAGGTAAGATATTGAAAACAAGATTATTCCTTTGGGAAACGACTTGGGAAACACAGGGAAACATAACCTCAGAAATCGGGAAACTTTCGGGAAACATTTCCGTATAAGCTGCGCGGAAACCGCGTAAACTCGTGTCAAAATAATTGGCGGTAGACTCTGATTTTCAAGAGCCTACCGCCTAATTATTTGATAATTAAACTATTAGCCTCTTATTCGATGGCAGCCTGCGCCGCGGCTACACGGGCGATAGGTACGCGGAAGGGCGAGCAGCTGACGTAGTTCATGCCGAGTTTGGCACAGAACTTGACGCTGGATGGCTCGCCTCCGTGTTCGCCACAGATACCTACCTTGAGGTCAGGACGGGTCGCACGGCCTTTCTCAACGCCCATTCTTACGAGCTGACCTACACCGGCCTGATCGAGAACTTCGAAGGGATCGACTTTGATAATACCGTGTTCCTTGTAGTATTTGAGGAACTTGGGTGCGTCGTCGCGCGAGAAACCGAAAGTCATCTGGGTGAGGTCATTGGTTCCGAACGAGAAGAACTCTGCAACTTCAGCAATCTCGTTGGCAGTCAGAGCTGCGCGCGGAACTTCAATCATTGTGCCGACTTTGTAGATTACGCTGTCGCCTTTTTCCTCGAATACTTTGGCAGCTGTGGTATTGATTACGTTTGCCTGATTCTGAATCTCCTTGAGCGAACCTACCAGAGGAATCATGATTTCGGGATGAACGTCTATGCCGCGCTGCTTGCAGGCGATAGCAGCCTCGATGATGGCGCGGGTCTGCATCTCGGTTATCTCGGGATAGGTTATGCCGAGACGGCAGCCACGGTGACCGAGCATGGGGTTGAACTCTTCGAGCGAGTCAACTTTAGCTTTCACCTCGGCGAGAGTGATGCCCATCTCGTCGGCAAGCTCTTTCTGGGTAGCTGTCTGATGGGGCACGAACTCGTGCAGAGGGGGATCGAGAAGACGGATTGTCACACCGAAGCCATCCATTGCCTCGAAGATGCCTTCGAAGTCACCGCGCTGCATGGGCAGAAGCTTTGTGAGAGCCTCGCGGCGGCCCTGCTCGTCAGAAGCGAGAATCATCTCGCGGACGGCCTTGATACGGTCGCCTTCGAAGAACATGTGCTCAGTGCGGCAGAGACCGATACCCTGAGCGCCGAATGTGCGGGCCTGACGGGCATCGCGCGGAGTATCGGCATTGGTGCGGACGAGAGTCTTGGTGTATTTGGCAGCGAGATTCATGATAGCGCCGAAGTCACCGTCGAGTTCGGGCTCGGTTGTCGGAACCTGACCGTCGTAAACGTCGCCGGTCGAACCATTGAGCGAAATCCAGTCACCTTCGTGATAGAGTTTGCCACCCATTTCGACTGTGCGTGCCTCGTAGTCAACCTTGATCTCACCGGCGCCCGATACGCAGCACTTACCCATACCGCGGGCAACAACAGCAGCATGGCTTGTCATACCGCCGCGCATAGTCAGGATGCCCTGAGCGACGGCCATACCGCGAAGATCTTCGGGAGATGTCTCAATACGGACGAGAACGACTTTTTTCTTCTTCTCGGCCCATGATTCAGCGTCGTCGGCAAAGAATACGATCTGACCGGCAGCAGCGCCCGGGCTTGCGGGAAGACCTTTGGCAACGACTTTAGCGCGCTTGAGGGCATCCTTATCGAATACGGGGTGGAGAAGTTCGTCGAGCTTCTGCGGCTCCATGCGAAGCAGACAGGTCTTTTCGTCGATTACGCCTGCGCGGAGAAGGTCCATGGCGATCTTCACCATAGCGGCGCCTGTGCGCTTACCGTTACGGGTCTGAAGCATCCAGAGCTTGCCGTCCTGAATGGTGAACTCCATGTCCTGCATATCTTTATAATAGTCTTCCAGACGACCGGCGATAGCAATGAGCTCGGCGGCGCATACGGGCATCGACTCTTCGAGCGAAGGATATTTCGATGCACGCTCTTCCTCGCTGATACCCTGAAGGGCAGCCCAACGGCGCGAACCCTCAACGGTGATCTGCTGGGGAGTGCGGATACCGGCAACCACATCCTCGCCCTGGGCGTTGATGAGGTATTCGCCGTTGAAAATGTTTTCACCGGTAGCAGCGTCGCGGCTGAAAGCAACGCCGGTGGCCGAATTGTTGCCCATGTTTCCGTAAACCATAGCCTGAACATTGACGGCAGTGCCCCACTCTTCAGGAATCTGGTTCATGCGGCGATAGAGGATGGCACGCTCGTTCATCCAGCTGTCGAAAACAGCGCAGATACCGCCCCAAAGCTGATCCCATGCATCTTCAGGGAAATCTTTGCCGGTGTAATCCTTGACAGCACCCTTGAAGAGCTTGACAAGCTTTTTGAGATCCTCGACATCGAGGTCGGTATCGAACTTGACTCCTTTTTCTTCTTTGATTTTCTCGATGATAGCCTCAAAGGGATCAATTTCTGTTTTGGTCTTAGGCTTCATGCCGAGAACGACATCGCCATACATCTGGACAAAACGGCGATAGCTGTCCCAGGCGAAACGCGGATTGCCGCTCTTCTCAGAAAGAGACTCGACAGTTGCGTCGTTCATACCGAGGTTGAGCACGGTGTCCATCATACCGGGCATCGATGCACGTGCGCCGGAACGTACCGATACGAGCAGCGGATTCTTCGGATCGTTGAAAGTCTTGCCGGTCAGGGCTTCGACATGAGATATAGCTTTGCGGACATCGTCGTTGATCAGACGGACAACTTCGTCGCGACCGCTGGCGGTGTACTGGTTACATACTTCTGTGGTGATAGTAAAACCGGGAGGCACAGGCATACCCAGCAGATTCATCTCGGCGAGGTTTGCGCCCTTACCTCCAAGGAGGTTTCGCATTTCGGCATTGCCTTCGGCCTTACCGTCGCCAAACGTATAGACTCTTTTCATGTGTTGATATATAGGGTTAGTAATTAGACGTTTACAACAACTCCGCGTAAGCAGTCAGCGAAGCGATGCAAAGTTAGCAATTTTATAGAAACAGAGAAAATTTTCTACCGTCTTTTTGAATTTGACGCTTCATAATAAGCTGCACAATAATCTGAATACAGTATTTTCGCAATTCTTTCGTATATTTGCTGTATAGAAAGATACTATGCAAGATTTTCTCTGGACAATTATCGGATGGATATGCAAAGGCGTCTCTGTGATGGCTCTTCTGGTCCTCATCATCGGCGTATGTCATGTCATTAAATTTTTAGTGACAAACGGCAATAGAAAATGGCACTATTACGAGCCGGATAAGCCGTGGAAGGGAGGGTATTGGGCGCCTCTATTACCGGATTACCCGCCTTACAATGAGTATGAATGGAATCCTGAGACATGCCGCCATGAGCATAAAGTTACCGGCGAACCGCTTTACGATTGTAAGCTGCCGTTGAGACTGTCCGATAAGAAGACAGAAAGAATCGAATGGGACTGGGACGCACTCGGTATGCCCGACGAAAAGCCGATCATTCTGTCTCAGCCAAAAACGAAAAAACGGCCGGAATGGTTGCGATTTCTGCTCGAAGAAAATATCGCGTCACTTGTCGAAAAGCGAAGACGTAGAAAACAGGCAAGAGCGCAAGAACAGGAAAATTTTAAGCCTTAAAGAAATTTGAGGCGTATACTTTGCTTATTTCGCGTGTTTTTACGACTTTTGCAGTGACAGGAAAAAGAACTAACCCTTAAAAAGATATATTTCCATGAACACAACACGGCTAATTGAATGTGTGCCGAATTTTTCAGAAGGGCGCGATCGCGCTGTTATCAAACAGATTACCGATGCGATTGAATCGGTAGAAGGCGTGCGTCTTCTCGATGTAGACCCCGGCGAAGCCACCAACAGGACTGTAGTAACTTTCGTAGGCGATCCCGAATCGGTTCAGGAAGCTGCATTCCGTGGCGTCAGGAAAGCTGCTGAACTTATCGACATGAGCAAGCATCATGGCGCTCACCCGCGCATGGGCGCTACAGACGTCTGCCCTCTGATTCCGGTCAGCGGCGTTACCCTCGAAGAGGCCGCCGAAATGGCCCGCGACCTCGGACGTCGTATCGCCGACGAACTGAATATCCCCGTTTATGCCTACGAGGCTTCGGCTCTCAAACCCGGACGCAAGAATCTCGCAGTCTGCCGCCGAGGCGAATATGAAGGTCTGGCCGAGCGTTTCGGTGGTGAAGACGGGCCTGACTTCGGCAACCGCCCTTGGGACGATGCTGCCGCCCGCACTGGTGCGACAGCCGTCGGTGCCCGCGATTTTCTTATCGCCGTCAATTATAACCTCAACACAACCTCAACGAGGCGTGCCAACGCTATCGCTTTCGACGTGCGTGAAAAAGGACGTCCGAAGCGCCAGGGTCCGAAAGTCAACGATCCGGTTGTCAAGGACGAAAACGGAAAGACAGTCATGATACCCGGCACTCTCAAAGGCACCAAGGCTATCGGATGGTTCATCGACGAATATGGCATAGCTCAGGTTTCGATGAACATAACCGACATACGCACTACACCGCTCCACGTTGCATTCGATGAAGTGTGTCGGGCAGCCTCAGAACGTGGTATACGTGTGACCGGAACGGAGATCGTAGGTCTCATCCCGAAAAGTTGTCTGATCGACGCCGGACGTTATTTCCTCGCCAAACAGCAGCGCTCGGCCGGCATCTCCGAAGAAGCCATCATAAACATCGCAATAAAGTCAATGGGCCTCGACGACCTCAAGGAATTCAATCCCCGCGAAAAAGTGATCGAATATATCCTTGAAGACGCCAAGCCGCGCGGCAAACGTCTTGTCGACATGACACTGACCGAATTTGCCGAGGAAACCGCCTCGGAATCTCCCGCTCCCGGCGGTGGTTCCATAGCTGCCTATATGGGAGCACTCGGAGCTGCGCTTTCGACAATGGTCGCCAATCTTTCGGCTCATAAACCGGGCTGGGACGACAGATGGAAGGAATTCAGCGACTATGCCGAACGGGGTCATGCGCTGATGGCCAAACTGCTCGCACTTGTTGACGAAGACACCGCAGCTTTCAATAAAATTATGGCAGTGTTCTCCATGCCGAAATCAACTCCCGAAGAAAAAGCAGCGCGCGCAGAAGCATTGGAAGCAGCCACACTCTATGCCACAGAGGTTCCCCTCCGCACAATGGAGGCTTCCTACGATGTATTCGACTATGCCGAAGCTATGGCCCGGGAAGGCAATCCGGCTTCTGTCAGCGATGCGGCTGTCGGTGCGCTTGCCGCCAGAGCGGCTGTTGTGGGTGCACTTCTTAATGTAAAAATAAACGCCGCCGGACTGAAGAATCGCGAGAATGCCGAAAAACTGCTGACACGCGCCGATGAAATCGACAAAAAGTCAGAAGCCAGAGTTGCGACAGTTCTCGAAATAGCCAATTCAAAAATCAAATAAAGCATTCCATATATGACTAAAGAAGAATTCCGCGCCGTAGTTGCCGAGGGAATCCCCTCGAAACTGCCCGCGCCCAAGCCCCGCGATCCTGAAATCAACCATGCTCCGCGTCGCAAAGATATTCTCAGCGACGAAGAGAAGAAACTGGCCCTTCGCAACGCACTGCGCTATTTTCCCAAAGAGCTTCACAAAGAACTTGCTCCCGAGTTTGCGCAGGAGTTAGCCGACTATGGCCGGATTTATATGTATCGGCTGCGCCCCGACTACGAAATGAAAGCCCGTCCTATCGACTGGTATCCCGCACGCACACCTCAGGCTGCCGCGATCATGCTCATGATCCAGAACAACCTCGACAAGGCTGTCGCACAACATCCTCATGAACTTATCACCTATGGAGGCAACGGTGCCGTCTTCCAGAACTGGGCTCAGTATCGCCTTGTTATGAAGTATCTCTCCGAGATGACCGAAAACCAGACTCTGGTAATGTATTCGGGCCATCCTCTGGGCCTGTTCCCGAGCCATCCCGATGCTCCGCGCGTTGTTGTCACAAACGGCATGGTCATTCCCAATCATTCGAAACCCGACGACTGGGAGCGTATGAATGCCTTAGGAGTGTCACAATACGGCCAGATGACTGCCGGCTCATATATGTATATCGGCCCGCAGGGCATTGTTCACGGAACGACAATCACTGTAATGAATGCCGCCCGCCGCAAGCGCCACAGCGATGACATCGGCGGAATCCTGTTCGTTTCGAGCGGACTCGGAGGTATGAGCGGCGCCCAGCCCAAGGCCGGCGACATTGCCGGAGTTGTCAGCATCGTTGCCGAGATTAACCCCAAAGCCGTCACTAAGCGCTACGAACAGGGCTGGGTCGACGAGGTTTACACCGAACTTGACCCGCTGCTGGAGCGCGCCCGCAAGGCTGTGGCAGCCCGAGAGGCTGTCTCTCTGGCATATCAGGGCAACGTCGTAGACCTCTGGGAACGTCTGGCCGAGACTCCCGACCTGACCGTCGATCTCGGTAGCGACCAGACTTCACTCCATAACGCGCTCGCAGGCGGTTACTATCCTGTCGGCTACAGCTACGAAGAGGCCAACCGCATGATGGCCGAGGAGCCGGAACGCTTTGCCGAAGCTGTCGATGAATCACTGCGCCGCCAAGTCAAGGCAATCAATACCATAGCAGAGCGCGGAATGTATTTCTTTGACTACGGGAATGCCTTCCTTCTGAAGTCATCACAGGCCGGAGCCGACATCATGGCCTCTGACGGGTCTGACAGATTCCGCTATCCTTCGTATGTTCAGGATATCATGGGCCCGCTATTCTTCGACTATGGTTTCGGCCCGTTCCGCTGGGTATGCACATCAGGTGATCCCGAGGATCTCGCGCTGACCGACCGTCTGGCAGCAGAGGTTCTCGAGAGAGAACTTGCCGAGGCACCCGATGACATCCGCGGTCAGCTTGCCGACAATCTCCACTGGATCCGCGAAGCCGGCAAAAACAAGATGGTAGTAGGTTCGCAGGCCCGCATTCTCTATGCCGACTCAAAAGGCCGCACAAATATTGCCCTGGAATTTAACAAAGCCGTCAAAGACGGTCGTCTGAAAGCACCGGTTGTTCTGGGGCGCGACCACCACGACGTCAGCGGCACCGATTCTCCCTACCGTGAGACATCCAACATCTACGACGGCTCGCAGTTCTGCGCCGATATGGCAGTCCACAACGTCATCGGCGACGCTATGCGCGGTGCAACGTGGGTATCACTCCACAACGGCGGCGGAGTCGGATGGGGAGAAGTAATAAACGGCGGCTTCGGCATGGTTGTCGACGGTTCCGACGCTTCAGAACGCCATATCCGCGAGATGCTTCTCTGGGATGTCAACAACGGAATCTCTCGCCGTGCATGGGCCCGCAACAGCGGTTCAATCGACGCCATCAAGCGTGAAATGGCCCGTACCCCCGGACTTGAAGTTACCCTCCCCAACTTTGTTGACGACGAAATCATTGAAACCTCAATTAAAAAATAAAGCAATGGAAATCCATCATATATCGCCCAAATGGCTCACACTCGACAAAGTCGAGGAAATCATTGAATCAGGTGCAAAACTCGTGCTCAGCGAGGAATCGCGCAAACGCATCAGCCGTTGCCGCGAATTCCTCGACAACAAAATGAAAACCCAGAGCGAACCTATCTACGGCATCACAACCGGTTTCGGCTCACTCTGCAACATCTCTATCTCCGAAGACCAGCTTCAGGCTCTTCAGAAAAATCTTGTCATGAGCCATTCGTGCGGCACGGGCGAACTCGTCGCCCCCGCAATCGTAAAGCTCATGCTCCTGACAAAGATACAAAGCCTCAGCTACGGTAATTCGGGTGTGCAGCTCGCCACCGTAGAGCGCCTCGTCGAATTCTTCAACCGCGACATTATCCCCGTTGTATTTGCGCAGGGTTCTCTCGGTGCATCCGGCGATCTCTCGCCGCTGGCAAATATGTGTCTTCCGATTCTCGGCCTCGGGGAAGTATATTATAAAGGAGAGCGCCGTCCCGCTTCGGAAGTGCTTGCTGAAGAAGGTCTCGAACCGCTTACTCTAATGTCGAAAGAAGGCCTCGCTCTTCTCAACGGCACCCAGTTCATGAGTTCTCACGCTGTTTATGCTCTCATCCGTGCGCGCCGTCTGAGCCGCTTTGCCGATAAGGTAGCCTCACTTTCACTCGACGCATTCAACGGCCGCATTGACCCGTTCGACGACCGGATTCAGGAAGTCCGTCCGCATCCGGGACAGCTCGCGACCGCTCGTGCGGTACGCGGATGGCTCGAAGGTTCGGAACTCATCAACCAGCCCGACAAAGCCGTTCAGGATCCCTACAGCTTCCGCTGTGTTCCGCAGGTTCACGGCGCTGTCAAGGATACCCTCGAGAATGTTTCGCGCACGATCGAAATCGAAATCAACTCTGCCACCGATAATCCTACGATATTCCCCGACGACGACCTCATTATCTCGGCAGGCAATTTCCACGGTGAACCCATCGCAATGCCAATGGATTTCCTTGCAGTGGCAATGAGCGAACTCGCCAACATTTCGGAAAGACGAACCTACAAGCTCATCAGCGGACAACGCAATCTGCCCTCATTCCTCGTGGCAACCCCCGGCGTAAACTCCGGCTTCATGATTCCCCAGTATACCGCAGCTTCTATCGTCAACCAGAGCAAAGGTCTCTGCTGGCCATGCTCTTGCGACTCAATTCCTTCGAGTCAGGGACAGGAAGACCATGTTTCTATGGGAGCCAATGCCGCCACCAAACTCGTGCGCGTTGTCGACAACACCGAGCGCGTTCTCGCAATTGAGATGCTCAACGCCGCTCAGGCACTGGAATTCCGCCGTCCTCTCAAAACATCGCCCAAACTCGAGGAATTTGTCAAGGAGTACCGCGAATTCGGCGTTCCGTTCGTAGTCAACGACATGGTGATGTATCCGCTCATTGCCAAGAGTGTTGAATTTGTCCGCGCTCAACGCTGATGCTACTCGTCCGCAATATATCAAGCCTGCTGGGAGTCTCAATGACTCCCCGCAAGGCTTTGCGCAGCGCAGATCTCGCCAACCCCTATGAGCTTCGCGATGCGTGGCTGCTAATTGATGACGATAAGGGTGTTATAGCAGAGTTCGGCAAAGGCCCCGAACCCGCGTTCGAAGGCACTGTCGTAGATGCCGGAGGTGGAATAGTTCTCCCCTCATTCTGCGACAGCCACACCCATATCGTTTATGCCGGTAGCCGCGACGGAGAGTTTCTTGACAAGATCAAAGGTCTCAGCTACGAGCAGATTGCTGCAAATGGCGGAGGGATTCTAAATTCGGCAGACCTTCTTGCCGTTACTTCTGAAGATGAGCTTTACCGTCAGGCACTCGGTCGGCTCAATGAAGTGATAGCCAAAGGCACCGGTGCAATCGAGATCAAGAGTGGATATGGTCTTTCGCTCGAAAGCGAGTTGAAAATGCTTCGCGTCATTGCCCGTCTGCGCGAATCAACTCCGGCAATTGTCAGATCAACGTTCCTCGGAGCACACGCAGTCGGACGCGCATATACAGGACGCCAGGCTGAATATGTCGATATGCTCGTCAATGACATGCTCCCGGCCGTTGCAGCCGAAGGTCTGGCTGATTTTGTCGATGTGTTCTGCGACCGCGGATTCTTCACCGTCGAAGAGACCGACCGCATACTTGAGGCTGCCTCGCGGTACGGGCTCCGTCCGAAAATCCATGCCAACGAGCTCGACAACTCCGGAGGGGTTCAGGTAGGTATCAAGCATGGCGCACTTTCCGTGGATCATCTCGAACGAGCCGGCGAAGCAGAGGTCGACGCGCTTGCGCAAAGCAATACCGTGGCTACATGTCTTCCCGGAGCATCATTCTTCCTGTCGATGCCTTACGCGCCTGCGCGGGCTATGGTCGATGCCGGAGTAGCTGTAGCGCTGGCGAGCGACTATAATCCCGGTTCGTCCCCATCAGGCGACATGAAAATGGTTGTCTCGCTCGGCTGTATCAAAATGAAGCTTCTTCCTGCCGAAGCAATAAATGCCGCCACGGTCAATGGTGCGGCTGCAATGGGAGTTGCCGACATCTGCGGCACACTTGCTCCCGGCATGAAAGCGAATTTCATAATAACATACCCGATTCCATCGCTGGCGTTCCTCCCCTACGCATATACATCGCCCACGATAGCGGCCGTATACCTCGCAGGACATAAGGTATCGTAATTCCAGCATATAACCTCTTTGACAACGCGGACACACTAAGTTGCAGCCCGCGTTGTCGCATATTACTCAAATTTGCCGGGAAGCGATAAATGCGGTAACTTTGCAGCCGATTATGACTATTGAACGTTTTCGTCTGCTGCTGAAACCGTGGATGCTTCCGATTTCAATGATAATCGGAGCATTTTTCCACAATTATATGGAAGCTATAGCATGGCTGGCTCCCTGGCTTATATTCGCGATGCTGCTTATAACATTCTGCCGCATCAGACCGCGCGAAATTCATGTCACACCTCTGTCGTGGATGCTTCTTGCTGTTCAGCTCGGCGGAGCCGGTCTGGGCTATGCACTCTGCTGCCCAATGGGAGAAGCGATAGCACAAGGTGTTTTTATCTGTATTTTCTGTCCTACAGCAACAGCTGCCCCGGTAATCACGGGCATGCTTGGCGGAAGCATCCCACGTCTTGTAACGTTCTCAATCGTCAGCAATATAGCAGTTGCAATTCTCGCGCCCCCGGCATTCGCATTACTCGGTGCAGAAACGTCGATGACAATGCTCCAGAGCACTCTTTTGATTGCAAAACGCGTTGTGCCGCTTATAATAGCTCCACTTTTTATAGCATTCTTCCTCGAACGCTTCTCACCGAAAATCCATCATAAAATCAGCGAAAACCAGGGACTGTCGTTCTATCTTTGGGCGTGCTCGCTTGTCCTGACCGTGGGCCGTTCAGTCAGCTTCATTATTTCCGAGCCTGCATCTATGATACCGACAATGATAGGACTTGCAGTTCTTTCAGCGGTGGCCTGCGGCATACAGTTTGCGGCCGGACACTGGATTGGCAAACGTTATGGCGACCAGATATCCGGAACCCAGGGACTCGGACAGAAGAATACAGTGCTCGCAATCTGGATGGCTCTGACTTATCTCAATCCGGTGGCATCTGTCGCTCCAGCCGCCTACGTAGCATGGCAAAACACATTCAATTCGCTGCAGCTATACTTCAAAACACGCCGCAATATCCAACAGTCTTGACCTCTCATTGGTTAATAGTGTAGTAGCAACTATTTATTCAGGTCTATGACTAATGACAGTATGTATGAGATTCTCATGAATCTCCCCGCCTTTCGGGGCATAACCTACAATAAGGTCTCACAAATAGTCGAGAAGGCTAAATTCCATTTCCTACGCTTCTCTCCCGGCAGCATTATAGTTGACGAAGGGGAAGAATGCACTTATGTTAAATTTATCATCAAGGGGGCGGCTAAAATATCTATAATTGATAAGGCTAAACGCTTTTCAGTAGAGCAGACACTCACGGCTCCCTCTATGATTTCACCCGATTTTCTTTTCGGAAGAATAACCCGATACCCCGGTAGGGTCGTCGCACAAGGAGCCGAAGACTGCGGTATAGTGCAGATTTCGAAAAATGATTACATGCAGCTTCTGGCGGGCGACGAAATTCTGATTCTGAATATGCTGAACATGCTTTCTATGAATTCACAACAAGGGCTGTGGGGAGCCTTGGCTATTTCGAACGGCTCTTTGGAGAGGCGCATAGCCAGTTGGATCATTGCATTGACTCAGAACGACGCTACAGACATCGTCATTCATGCCGGCCAAGATGATTTCTATCGCATATTCAGCACCGACAAAGAAATTTTTGACAAAACTATCGAATCAATGACACAGTGCAGCCTCATTGACAGTGAGCCGTTTACGCTTCGCATTAAATCACGCCGGGAGCTGCGCGATATGCTTTCATAATTTTTTTCGCAGGGTGGTGTCACTTTTTGTATGTTTCTTGCGACATACTTATAGCATCACATCTTAAACCCACAATGAAAGCAACACTTTTATTTGCCTCTGCCATCTTATGCGCCGTGTCAGCTCATGCCGCCGACGTAAAGGGACAAACCTACAACACTGTAGAAGAGCAGCCGGAGCCATACGCGACAATACGTATATTCGCTCTGACCGATACTGTCAAGCCGGTGACATACGGCACGACCAACGAATCAGGCTATTTCACGCTTCATGCGTCGCCGGGAAAATACCGTCTTAAAGCGCAGGCGGTCGGTCAGAAGACCTTGCAACGCGATTTCGAGCTGACATCCGGCGGGATTGACTTCGGCCGGCTTGACTTCCAGCCCGACAATCTGCTCAGCGAGGTTACAGTGCAGGCTGCCAAACCTCTGGTAACACGTGAGATCGACCGCATCAGCTACGATGTCACCGAAGACGCCGACGCCCAGACATCGTCAGTCAGTGAGATTCTCTCAAAGGTGCCGATGGTCAATGTCGACGGAGAAGGCAATATAACAGTGCGCGGCAGCTCCAGTTTCAAGATTTACAAGAACGGACGTCCCAACAAGTCATTCTCGACAAACGCCAAAGAGCTGTTCAAGGCCATTCCTGCTTCGACCATCAAGAAAATCGAAGTCATAACTGATCCGGGTGCCCGCGAAGATGCCGAAGGTACTTCTGCAATTCTTAATATTGTTACGACCGACAACTCGACAATTCATGGAGCCATGCTGAACGTGAACCTCCATGCGTCGAGTCAGACTGATTTTGTCCCCACTCCATTCTTATGGGGAAGCGCCCAGCTCGGAAAATTCGTAGCGAGTGCCTACGGCGGTTACTGGCATTCCAACCGCGCAAACAGCAGAAGTCACAGCGAATCGATTACAGATTACGTCCAGACCGGCAACCGCTTTGAAAGCCGCAACATAAACAGCGGGACAAACGACGGAGGATATGCCGGTATCGATATGTCGTTCGAACTTGATTCCCTGAATCTGTTTACTGCTGAATTCTCTTATAACCAATACGGGATGAAGGCCGACACGGAATCGTTCAACAAAATGTTCGGCTGCGATGGCAACGAATTATATTCATACCATACAACCGGATTCAGCCATGTATCTCCCTCAATATGGCTTGAAGGCGCTTTCAATTACCAGCATTCTACACGGCGTAAAGGTGAGCTGATCACTCTCAGCTATCAAATCTCAGGCAATACAAGCAAGACCAACAACCAGACGAACTATGTCGATGCCGTCAATATGCCGGTTGACTATACCCAGACAAACCTCCTGTCGCGGACACGTCAGATCGAACAGACAGCTCAGGCCGACTGGACGCGTCCTTTCGGAGAGAAACACGTACTTGACGTCGGAGCAAAATATATCCACCGCTACAACCGAGCCAAATCCCATCAGGATTATGTCGGAGGCGAGGGTATTATCGACGATAACTTCAGTCATCTGACACAGGTTGCAGCTCTTTTTGCCGACTATCGGATAAAATTCGGCCGCTTCGGCGCCCGAGCAGGCCTGCGTTACGAATATTCGCGACTGTCGGCAAAATACAACGACCCTGACAAGACCGATTTCAGCTCGAACCTGAATGATTTCGTGCCCAACGCCTCTTTCTCGTGGTCGCCCAACGACAAAAATACTTTCAAGGCAAGCTACGGAATGAGCATCTCACGCCCCGGCATAGATTACCTCAATCCTACCGTCGTATCGTCACCTCTGTCGGTAAGCTATGGTAATCCTAACCTCGAAAGCGCCCGCAACAACTCGCTGAATCTTAACTATTCGTTCATGTCGGCGAAATTCTTCCTGGATGCTTCGGTAAACTACAGCTTTGTCAACAATGACATGGCCGAGGTGACGACGGTCGACAACGATTTCATAACCAACACCTATGCCAACGGAATGCATACCCGCAACTGGTCAGTATCATTCTACGGCAGCTGGAATCCGACAGCGAAAACTTCATTCGGACTAAACGGCTCGTTCGGGCAGGATCATCTGAGCCTCCGCACTACCGACTACAAATCCCTGACACGCTGGAACTATAATGTAATGCTGCGCTATACACAACATCTTCCCTGGAAACTGCGACTGTCAGTGTTCGGCGCCATATTCACCCAAGGAGCCAGCTCGCTTTATTCCTACATGACATTCCCGAATCTGAGCAACTTTTACTACGCGGCAAATATTTCGCGCTCATTCCTCAAGGAAGACCGACTGACAGTAACGTTAGGCGTGCATAACCCCGGGCGGATGCATGGCACATACGAACAGCATACGGTCAATATGGACGCTCTGTCTGTCAGCCGCTCGACAAGCTACCGCCAGACAGCCTTTATGGTAAGAGTAGCATGGCGCTTCGGCTCGATGAGCGCTCAGGTAAAGACAATCGACAAGATCGTCAACGACGATGTCAGAGGCGCAAAATCAGCTCCTTCCCAATCCCAACAATAACAGCTTCCAGACATATAGTGACAAGAAGAATCGGTGAAACTCATTGCCGGTTCTTCTTTTTTCGCGATAATTCCGGCGTTTTTAGTAATTTTGCACTGATATGAGAGACGTAACAGACCTTACACTACTCGGGAATCAGAATACCCGATACGAAAATGAATATAATCCGGGCGTGCTTGAGACGTTCAACAATATGCATCCCGACCGCGATTATGTCGTAACATTCGACTGCCCTGAATTCACTTCGGTCTGCCCTAAGACCGGTCAGCCCGATTTCGGCAAGATAATAATCAACTATATTCCCGACGTGAAAATGGTTGAAAGCAAGTCGCTGAAACTCTATCTGTTCAGTTTCCGCAACCACGGAGCTTTCCACGAAGACTGCGTCAACATTATCCTCGATGATCTCGTGAAACTTATGTCACCGCGTTATATCGAGGTAATAGGAATATTCAATCCTCGCGGCGGCATCTCGATCTACCCTATGGCTACATACGCCACCGAACCATTCCGTGAACTCGAACGCCAGCGTCGTCTATCAGGATTTCATAACTCATGACTAAAGATTCTCTGATTGTATTATCGGGCGGAATGGACTCAGTCAGTCTGTTATACGTCTGTCGGGAAACGATTGCTCTTGCCGTCACTTTCGATTACGGCAGTAACCATGCCGGGCGCGAAATTGCCATGGCACGCGAAAACTGCCGCCGTCTCGGCATCGAGCACCTGGTGATTCCCCTCGACTTCATGTCGAAATATTTCAAATCGGCATTGCTCGAAGGTGCGGATGCGATACCTGACGCCGATTACGCTACCGAAAACATGACTGCGACCGTAGTTCCTTTCCGCAACGGCATCATGCTTTCCATTGCAGCCGGAATTGCCGAAAGCCGCGGTTTGAAGCGCGTTCTTATAGCTAATCATTCAGGAGACCACGCCATCTATCCTGATTGTCGTCCGGGGTTCATCAGCGCCATGTCGGAAGCGACCCGACGGGGAACATATCCCGGCATCGTTGTCGACGCGCCATTCACGAATCTGACAAAAGCCGATATCGCCCGTCAGGGCAGCGCAGCCGGCGCCGACTTCTCCCTTACATATTCATGCTACAAAGGAGGTGAACACCATTGCGGGAAGTGCGCGACATGCCGCGAACGTCGTCAGGCATTCGTCGACGCAGGTCTGCCCGACCCTACTGTCTACGATTGAGACAGAGTAAACCGGTGCTTAAGGGTAGTCGATGCTCCTACAAGTTCTTTGAAAGAACTGAGCATCGGCGAAATTTCGCCCCACGTGCCCGAAGGCCCTATATCCAAACAGCGTCGTCCTTCCTTTCGGTAAAGTTCATAAAGCCGGGCCGCTAACAGTCTCATGCCCTGCGCTTCGGCATGAAGACCGTTATCTCCCCAATAAACGATCTGCGATATGTCGTCTGAGACGTCGTTGATCAGGGCGGAAGCTATATCTGCGCCGTCAAGACTGACAACATAACCGCGCGTCTTCGTCAGCGGGGCTGTCGCGATCACTTCATCGAGTGACATAGCGAGAGGATATCCGCGCATCTTTCGGTTTTCGGCAATGACTTTGTATGCTCGTTCAAGAGATACAGACTCAAAAATCGCCCCCGACTTCTCGCTTTTATGAAGTCTATTGTTAGCCGATCCATGAATTATCGACTCATAAGGCCCGCGTGTCAGATCAAAATGGTTATTGACAAGGGCTTCATCGCGCCACCCAGCGCATATGAACGCATATCGCAACATTGCATTATGCGATGCATCGAAAAATTCAGGGGGCAGAATTATGGTGGCTTCCATGCCTTTCAGGAAGCCCGTAAGCGAACCGACAGCTTCAATCAACGCTTCGGTTGTTAGTTTTTTCACGAAGTCGAATCCGCCGAAAGGAGCTGAGAAACCTGAGATGAGTCTTCCTTGACGCTCTCCGAAAATAATACCGCAGCGCGGTTTGTTATCAACTATGGAAAGATAGCGAATGGCATCAGCTTTCGCAGAATTAAATTCTGCGAAAGCTACACTATTATATACGTGCGAAAACATGGGGCCGAAAATGGCCGAATATTCCCGTGCAGAGACCTCGCTCGTTGTCATAGATCGGCAAGTCCGGCAATGGCTTCGACCGGCGATTCGGCATTGAAGACATAACTGCCTGCCACAAGAATGTCAGCCCCGGCAGCTGCGAGTTCACGTCCTGTTGTGAGGTTCACTCCGCCGTCTATTTCGATTTCAGCTTTTGAACCGCTATCGGCAATCAGTCGACGAAGGCGCATAAGCTTATTGAGAATCTGAGGAATGAATTTCTGGCCGCCGAAACCGGGATTGACACTCATAAGCAGAACCATGTCGACATCGCCGATAATATCGGTGAGCATTTCAACGGGAGTGGCGGGATTAAGTGTGACGCCTGCTTTCATTCCCGCATCATGAATTTCCTGGACTGTGCGGTGAAGATGCCGGCAAGCCTCAAAATGAACATTCATTATTTCGGCACCCGTATCGCGCACCTGTCTGACCCAGCGCTCCGGCTCGACGATCATCAGATGAACATCAAGCGGCTTGGTCACCAGATTCTGGATTGATTTCAGCACAGGGAAACCGAAAGAGATGTTAGGAACAAAGACTCCATCCATAACGTCGATATGGATATAGTCGGCACGACTGTTGTTCAGCATCTCGACATCGCGACCGAGGTTGGCGAAGTCGGCGGAAAGAAGTGAAGGCGATACTTTCATGATAATTCAGATTTATTGCGGGGCTTGAAAGCATTCCACAGAAGGAATGCAAGGCATATAACACCTATTGCAAGCCCGGCGTAGGTCAGATAATCGTTATATTTCTCAACCTGAGCAAACAGGTTCTCAATAGGCACAGTTTTACCGAGCCAATAACCCAATGCGGTAAGAATCACATTCCATATAAGAGCTCCGATTGTCGTAAACACGACGAATACTCCGACATTCATGCGGGCAATGCCGGCCGGTACGGAAATAAGCTGACGCACGACAGGCACGAGACGCCCGATAAGCGTCGACACTATTCCATGCTTGTTAAAGTATTCGTCAGCCTTGTCGACTTTAGCCCGGTCAATCAGGCAAGCATGTCCCAGACGGCTGTCGGCAAAACGATAGACAAGCGGACGGCCGACCCAAAGGGCAAGATAATAGTTTATGAGAGCACCGCAAAGAGCTCCGGCTGTTGCAACCAAAGCCACTAAATACACATTCATGTCGCCGGTAGTGCAGGCAAGATATGCAGCCGGCGGAACGACCACTTCGCTGGGAAACGGAATAAACGAACTCTCAACTGTCATCAGCAGGAAAACAAGCCAATAGTCGGCATTGTCGACCACCCACTGGAAAAGCGCCGAAGCGTCGAAAATTGATAAAAGCATCATAGGGTTTTCAATTTGGCGCAAAAGTAGCTATTTTCTCCGACATAGTCAGCTTATTTCACGGAAGAGTTAGGCGCCTGCCAGAACCAGGCTTCATCTGTAGTCTGATAATCTGAATTAGGATAGCTGATTCCCTGCGGGACGAGCGCTACATGATAGAAGACTGTCAGGAAACAGCTGATGCCCGTCGCGAACAGGTTCCTTGAAATAGCCGGGAGACTTGACAAAAATGTCTTTCGCGAACCCGGCGACGCCAAACAAAAGAGTTGCCAGACAAAGTATAATGTATTTCTTCATTTTGATAGATTTAGCCAACGGCAAATATACACAAATTCCCGGAGTGCGGCGCGGGTCAAACCAAATTTCGGGCCATTTAGAACCGCTGTTTCGATTATTTGTTGTAATTTTGAAGCCATTGTAGAATTATCGGGCCGCATAAACGGCCTCTTTAACATAGCAGAATAGAAATGACTGACGAAATACTGCTGAAAGTCAGCGGCCTGCGCGCCGGCATTGAAGGGCGCGAGATCCTCCGTGGCGTCGACCTCACCGTCCGTCCCGGCGAAGTTCACGCAATCATGGGCCCCAACGGTTCGGGAAAATCGACATTTTCGGGCGTCCTGACAGGTAATCCGGTTTATAAGGTAACAGGCGGTTCCGCCATATTCCATGGGCTCGATCTTCTTTCGCTCGATCCCGCCGACCGCAGCCATGAGGGACTGTTCCTGTCGTTCCAATATCCGGTTGAGATTCCCGGCGTGTCAATGGTCAACTTCATGCGTGCCGCCGTCAACGCCAAACGCAAATATTTCAACCAGCCGCCACTCTCAGCCGGCGAATTCCTGAAAATGATGCGCCAAAAGCGCGAAATAGTCGAGCTCGACAACAAGCTGGCGTCGAGATCGGTCAATGAAGGCTTCAGCGGAGGTGAGAAGAAGCGCAACGAGATTTTCCAGATGGCCGTTCTCGAACCCCGTCTGGCGATTCTCGACGAGACTGACAGCGGACTCGACATCGACGCTCTGAGAATTGTGGCCGGAGGCGTCAACAAGCTTAAGACCAACCAGAATGCTACAATCGTAATCACGCATTACCAGCGTCTTCTCGACTATATCAAGCCCGACTTCGTTCATGTGCTCTACAAGGGCAGAATCGTAAAGACCGGAGGCCCCGACCTTGCGCTCGAACTTGAGGAAAAAGGCTATGACTGGATCAAACGTGAAATCGACGGAGAAGAATGAATGCCCTTAGTCAATATCTCTCGCTGTTCGAAGCTAACAGGACCGCCTTCGAGAGCGTGACGTCGTCTGTCGTAAACGATCTTAGACTGGAGGCTTTCAGAATGCTCTCCGAAGCTACTTTATCCGGAAAGGATGCGACATCGCTCGAAGCGATGATAGCGCCCGATCGCGGCATCAATGTAAACCGGATTGCAATGCCGGTTGAAATCGCGGCCAGTTTCAAGTGTGCCGTGCCTCATATGTCAACTCTGCTCGGATTGATTATCGGCGACTCATTCCATGCGACGACATCTCTTGACAGGCAGTTGCCCGACGGTGTGACATTCATGTCGCTCGCCAGAGCTTCTCGCGAACATCCCGAGCTCCTGACACAATTCGGGAAGATCGCTCCGGCTGATAAAGCCGAGGTCGCCCTGAACAATATGATGTGGCAGGACGGCGCTCTCATCCATATTGCCAGAGGCACGAAAGTTGACCGTCCGCTCCAGCTCGTGAAAATCTTTTCAGGAGCCAATATGCCGATGATGGCTTTCAGGAGACTGCTGATTGTGGTCGAAGAAGACGCGAGCCTCCAGCTGCTGAGCTGCGACCACACTCAAGACCGGGGAGAATATTTCTCAGACGAAATTGTGGAAATATCATTGGCTGACAACGCCAGACTCGAATTGTGCGACATCGAAGAGAGCTCACTGACGACATCGCGCTATTCATCGGTATGGACGCGACTCGGACACAATGCTAAGATCAATCATACGACAGTTACGCTCAGTTGCGGAGCAACCCGCAACAATATAAATGTCGACATCGTCAATCCCGGAGCTCGTTCGAGACTGGCCGGAATGGCCATCGTCGACAAGAATATGCGCATTGACAACCGCACATCGGTCAATCACCTGAGCGAACACGGCACGTCAGACCAGATGTTCAAATATGTTCTCGACGACGAAGCCCGCGGAAAATTCGAAGGATGCATAACGGTGGCTCCAGGCGCAAAATTTACCGAAGCTTACCAGACGAACCGTAACATTCTGGCATCAAAGAACGCGCGGATGAATTCCAATCCATGGCTCGAGATTTATAACGACGATGTTAAATGCAGCCACGGTGCATCAACAGGCCAGCTCGACCCCGACGCTCTGTTCTACATGGAGCAGCGCGGCATACCACAGCCCGAAGCCAAGGTCATGCTAATGCAGGCTTTCATGGTAGATATTATCGACGCTGTCGGTATCGACGGTCTGCGCGACCGTCTACGTCACCTTGTAGAGACCCGTTTCAGCGGGGCTGATGACCGTTCATGCGATGCCTGTCAATCACATTGCCGCCAATGACAACTCTGAAAACGACATACGATCCTGAAAAGTGGCGCTCATATTTCCCGATACTTCAGCGCCGGCTCTATAACAGACCGCTTATATACCTCGACAACACGGCAACGAGCCAGACACCCGAGCCGGTTGTCGAAGCCATTACTGCCGGTTATACGACGGCTAAAGCTAATGTCCACCGCGGAGTCCACACCCTCAGTCAGGAAGCCACCGCACGTCAGGAAGAGGCGCGCGAGCGTGTCGCACGTTTTATCAACGCGAGATCGACCAAAGAGATAATCTTCACCCGCGGGACAACCGAGGCGCTGAATCTTGTTGCTTCGAGTTTCGGAGGCACCCGGCTCAAAGCCGGCGACGAACTTATTCTGACTGTAATGGAGCATCATGCCAACATAGTGCCGTGGCAGCTTCTCCAGAACAGAATCCCGTTCAAGATCAGAGTAGTTCCGATTCAAAGCGACGGGACTCTCGACATGGAAGTCTTCAAAAGCCTCATTTCTGAAAGAACTCGGATTGTCAGCATATGTCACGCCTCGAACGTTCTCGGAACTATAAATCCTATCTCCGAAATAACCGCGATAGCCCACGCCAGAGGAATTCCTGTTGTTGTCGACGGGGCTCAGGCTGTGGCTCATCAAAGAGTAGATGTTCAGGCGCTCGATGTCGATTTCTATACATTCTCGCTCCACAAAATGTATGGGCCTTCAGGTGTCGGCGTCCTGTATGGCCGTAAGGAGCTGCTTGAAGAGATGCCTCCATATCAAGGGGGCGGAGAGATGATCAGTCATGTCAGTTTTGAGGGCACGACTTTTGCCGAGCTACCCTATAAGTTCGAGGCGGGTACTCCCGACTTCATCGACATAGCCGCCGTTCCCGCTGCCATTGACTTCATCGAGAAAGTCGGATATGACAACATTGCGGCTCACGAGAGAATGCTTCTCGAGCACACAACCGACCGGCTCGTCAAAGAAATACCCGGAATCAATATCTACGGGACGACTTCCGACAAATGCGCGATAATATCGTTTAACATCAACCACGAGCATAACTACGATGTCGGGATGTTGCTCGACAAGCTCGGTATAGCCGTGAGAACCGGTCACCATTGTGCCCAGCCGCTCATGAAGAGTCTCGGAATAACGGGGTGTGCCAGAGCTTCTTTTGCACTTTATAATACGATGTCTGAAGCAGATGCCTTTGTCGACAGTCTCAAACGTGTGGCTGCAATGCTTGGCTGATCCCATCTATGAAGTCGGCATGGAAGAAACGGCGTATTGTCATCGCGGTAATAATTATTGCCGCGATAATATTTGGTTTGGCTTTATACATGATCTACTTCACACGTTCACGGGCGATTATAGCGAGTGCCAACCCTGATAAAAGCCTCTATCCGATCACAGGCATAGACATCTCTGCCCATAACGGAGAAATAGACTTCGATGCTGTTGCCGCCGACAGTGTCGACTTCGTTTACGTAAAAGCTACAGAAGGTGGCGATTTCAAAGACCGGAATTTTTACGATAATATCCGTAAAGCCCGTAAGGCAGGTCTGAAAGTCGGCGCATATCATTTTTTCCGTTTCGACGCTCCCGGCCACATGCAGGCACTGAATTTTCTCCACAGCATAGGCAACAGGCAGCTTGATCTGCCACTGGCGATCGACGTTGAGGAATGGGGAAATCCCGGAGGTATCGACGACGACACCATACTCGGTCGTCTTGGCGAAATGACCGATTATCTCGAATCAAGAGGCTACAGAGTGATTGTCTACACCAATAAAAAAGGATTTACCCGCTTCATCGACCAACGACGACCGAGGATGCTCTGGATTTGCTCATTTACCAATCCGCCGGGGCCCGATAAATGGCAATTGTGGCAGCACACCCACCGTGGAAACATCGACGGCATAAAGGGATCTGTCGACGTCAATACATACAATGGCTCACGCGACAAATGGGAATCATGGCTCAATATTCTGTCGTCACAGCACTGAAACATCAAAAAACGGACTGACAAGATTCCTCGACCCGATTTTTTCACTATCTTTGCCAAAAACACAAAAACTACAACAAATGCAGTCAACGCAATCTATCACAACATCTCTCCGCGACAAGGCTTGGGCACGCTGGACGGCCCTCGGTCTTCTGGCTTTCGCAATGTTCTGTTCATACGTGTTCATGGACATTCTGTCGCCTATCAAGGATCTTCTCCAGTCGACCCGCGGATGGGACTCCACAGCCTTCGGCACTATGCAGGGTTCGGAGACATTCCTCAACGTGTTTATCTTCTTCCTGATTTTCGCGGGAATTATCCTCGACAAGATGGGAGTGCGCTTTACGGCGGTGCTCTCGGGAGCAGTAATGCTCGTCGGCGCAAGTATAAACTGGTATGCCCTGACCGACGCCTTCCTCGGCTCGAGTCTCGACGTCTGGTTCACCAACCATCTCAACCATATTCCCGTTTTCGAGCAACTCGGAATCTCGCCCTTCTATGAGGGAATGCCGGCCTCGGCTAAGTTTTCGGCCGTCGGCTTCATGATTTTCGGCTGCGGTGTCGAAATGGCCGGTATCACCGTCAGCCGAGGAATTGTCAAATGGTTCAAGGGCCGCGAAATGGCGCTCGCTATGGGTTCGGAAATGGCACTTGCCAGACTTGGTGTCGCTACCTGTATGATTTTCTCTCCGATGTTCGCCAACCTCGGCGGCACAGTCAGCGTTTCGCGTGCTGTCGCTTTCGGAGTCCTTCTTCTGCTTATAGCGTTGATTATGTTTATCGTTTACTTCTTCATGGATAAGAAGCTCGACGCATCGGGCGACGTTGAAGAGGAAAAAGACGATCCCTTCAAAATCAGCGACCTCGGCAAAATCCTATCTTCGGGCGGCTTCTGGCTCGTGGCTCTTCTCTGCGTACTCTACTATTCTGCAATCTTCCCCTTTCAGAAGTATGCTGTCAATATGCTTCAGTGCAATCTGACGCTGACGCCACCCGACGCTGATTCCTTCTGGGCATCTGACACAGTGACTGTAATCCAGTATGTCATCATGATTATAGTTGCCGGAGCCGCATTTGCCGGTAACTTCTCAAAAAACAAAATCGGTCGCATACTGATGTTCAGCATCGCCATTCTCTCACTGATCACCTACTGCTTCTTCGGCTATATGCGCCAGTCGGCAGCCGCTATTTTTGCAGTCTTCCCCCTGCTCGCCGTCGGCATCACCCCGATTCTTGGCAAATTTGTTGACTATAAGGGCAAAGCAGCCTCAATGCTGGTTGTCGGCTCACTGCTGTTGATTGCCTGCCATCTGACCTTCGCGTTCATTCTTCCGATGTTCAAGGGTATCGACGTGGGTGGTGTTATAGTCGCATATCTGACAATACTCGTGCTTGGCGCATCATTCTCGCTTGTTCCCGCATCGCTTTGGCCGAGCGTGCCCAAACTCGTCGACTCCAAAATTATCGGTTCGGCCTACGCCCTGATTTTCTGGATTCAGAATATAGGTCTCTGGCTCTTCCCGCTGCTTATCGGTAAAGTCCTCGATGCCACCAATCCTCAGATTAGCGAGGCAATCGCCAACGGAACAATGACCGCCGAAGAGGCAGCAGTCAGCTACAACTATACAGCCCCTCTCGTGATGCTCGCAGGCTTAGGTCTGGCAGCCCTGATAATCGGCTTCATTCTCCTTGGACTCAACAAGAAAAAAGGACTTGGCCTCGAAGATCCCAATATCAAGGAGCCACAGGCCGAAATCATGGAGAGCGAAGTTGAATCTGTCGAACAATGACCTTTATATTCTGAAATGGCTTCATTTTCGATTGAGGGTGGTCGCCGGCTCGAAGGAGAAATAACTCCCCAAGGCGCCAAAAACGAAGCGCTTGAGGTGCTCTGTGCGGTACTTTTGACCGACGAACCGGTAACCATTACTAATGTTCCCGAGATTCTCGATGTCCAGAATCTGTTGAGTCTGCTGGGCGACATTGGCGTCAGTGTTGTCAAAAATGCGCCCGGAGACTATACGCTTCAGGCATCGCAGATCAATGAAGATTTTCTTGCCTCTCCGGAGTATATCAGACGTTCACGGTCACTCCGAGGCTCTGTAATGCTCATCGGCCCGCTTCTCGGACGTATCGGGCGTGCCTATATGGCAAAACCCGGCGGCGACAGAATCGGAAGGCGTCGTCTCGACACACATTTTCTCGGACTGCGCAAGTTAGGCGCGGAATTTTCCATCGAGCCCGGGATGCCGGGATGCCTGCTGTCATGCAGAGAGCTGAAGGGAAGCTATATGCTTCTCGACGAAGCTTCAGTGACGGGTACGGCAAACATAATAATGGCCTCTGTCCTTGCCCACGGCACTACTACTATATATAATGCCGCATGCGAGCCTTACGTGCAGCAATTATGCAAGATGCTTAATGCCATGGGAGCCAAAATCTCAGGCATCAGTTCTAATTTGCTGACTATCGAGGGTGTTTCCCGACTTCACGGGACAACCCATCGGCTTCTTCCTGACATGATCGAAGTAGGGTCATTCATCGGGATGGCGGCAATGACGCGCTCGGAAATAACCATCCGCAATGTCTCATACGAGAACCTCGGAATTATTCCTCAACAGTTTCGGCGCATGGGTGTTGCCGTGGTGCAGCGTGGCGACGACATAATTGTGCCCGCTCAGGAACACTATGAGATAGAATCATTTCTCGACGGGTCGATTCTGACTCTGGCGGATGCCCCCTGGCCGGGACTGACGCCTGATCTCCTTAGTGTCATGCTCGTGGTGGCAACCCAGGCCAAGGGCAGTGTGCTCATCCATCAGAAGATGTTCGAAAGCCGTCTTTTCTTTGTCGACAAACTCATAGAGATGGGCGCTCAGATAATTCTGTGCGATCCCCATCGCGCTGTCGTCATAGGTCATGACCATCGCAAGCGTCTGATGGGAGGACACATGACGTCGCCCGACATACGCGCCGGAATAGCGCTTCTGATTGCAGCGCTAAGCGCTACGGGGACATCTGTCATAAGCAATATCGAGCAGATTGACCGTGGTTATCAAGACATCGAAAGCCGTCTGAGAGCTCTCGGCGCAAAAATCACACGTATTGAACAATGTTGAAAATCACTGACAACGCATCGCTTCGCAGGCTGAACACGTTCGGCATCAACGCTACTTGCGACACTCTTATAGAATATACGTCGGCCGAGGATTTGGCCGACGTAAAAATTTGCGGTTCCTTCCTGAATATAGGCCTCGGAAGCAATATGCTTTTTGTAAAGCCTCATTACAGAGGCACGGTGCTACATTCTAAGATAGCAGATTTCGAGATGCTCGATGATCGGACTGTCAGAGTAGGCGCCGGCATAGAATGGGACGACACGGTTGCGCGGACTGTCAAGATGAAGTTATATGGGCTTGAGAATCTTAGCCTTATACCGGGACAGACAGGAAGTGCGGCCGTTCAGAACATCGGGGCATACGGAGCCGAAGCGGGTGACAGGATTGTGTCGGTCGAGACCTACGATTTAAAGGACCACAAGAAAGTCGTTTTCTCACACGACGATTTACATTACGGCTACCGTGACTCGATTCTAAAACATCGTGATATGGAAAACTTTGTGGTCACTCACGTAGTATTCCGTCTCGACAAAGAATTCGAGCCGATTCTGACATACGGTGGCCTTGCATCGCATTTCCCGGACAGACATGCGCTTACAGCCGATGAATTGCGAAATACTATAATCGAGGTACGTCGGTCGAAGCTTCCCGACCCTGTTGTACTGGGAAATGCCGGCAGTTTCTTTAAGAATCCTGTCGTGTCGGCTGAAAAAGCGGCCGCCTTGGGCGCAGTCTATCCGGCTATGCCGCAGTTTGATGTCGCGGAAGGCGTAAAACTCTCTGCAGGCTGGCTTATTCAGGAAGCCGGATGGAAAGGTAAATCATTAGGGCACGCCGGTGTCTATGAGAAGCAGGCCCTCGTATTGGTGAACCTCGGGGGTGCCACCGGCTCTGACATCGAAACCCTCGCTAAAGCTGTGACCGATGATGTCAATGAGAAATTCGGGATAGAGCTTCAGCCTGAGGTCAGGTTTATCTACTGATATTTTCTTTCAGACCAATCATTTCAGCGACCGTAAACCCGCCTATTCCGTCAAGAACCAAATCGGAATACCGGGCGACTACACTTCGGGGATTGGTTGTCGAAAGGGCGATTACCGTTGCCCCGCTTGCACGTCCCGCCTGCAGTCCCTGAATCGAGTCCTCAAAGACAAAACAATCTGAAGGATCAAACCCGAGCAGCTTCGCAGCCGTTAAATATCCTTCGGGATTCGGCTTGGATTTTTTCACCATGGATCCTGTCACTACTGCTTCGAAGCAATCTCTCAATCTTGGATGACGCTTCCATAAGACCTCCATCTTGTCATCGGCGCTTGAAGTAACCAAAGCACGCGCCACACCGGCTTCTGACAACGAATCAAGAAACTCTACGGCGCCGGGATAAAGCGGAAGCTCCATATTGAGCTCGAATTCCTGAAGACGGGCGACTATATCATCTCTAACCGACTGCTCGGCATAGTTCGACAGTATACTCGTCAGATTAGTCCCTTTTATCGCCATAGCAAAATCCGGAATGCCTGTCGGGAAAATATGTTCAATGCCGTCCCAAAAAACAGTGTAACGGCTCTCACTGTCGATAATGACTCCGTCGAGATCAAAAAGAGCTGCGTATTGCATAATTATAGCGGTTGTATCAGGTCACAAAATTAGTAAATACCCATCTCATGCCGAAATTTTGAAGTAACTTTGCATCGTAAAACAAGTATATCAATGTCGCAGCTTACTCAGTCCTCACCCGAAACTCTTGGTCGGAAATCTATCGGCAGCCTGTTGTTGCAGTATTCCGTACCCGCAGTCATAGCAAGCGTTGCGACATCCTTATATAATATTATAGACAGTATATTCATAGGCCGCGGCGTCGGAGCAATGGCTATTGCCGGACTCGCCATCACCTTCCCGCTGATGAATCTGGTAATGGCGTTCTGTATGTTTATCGCTGTCGGAGGGGCAGCCGTATCGTCGATCTTTCTCGGGCAGCAGAACCGCGACAGAGCTACCGACGTCCTGAACAATGTGCTCGTCCTCTGCCTTATTCATTCCGTTGTATTCGGAGGATTGGCTTTCGTATTCCTTGACGACATTCTGATTTTTTTCGGTGCTACAGACTCCACTATACCCTTTGCGCGAGAATTCATGCAGGTAATATTGTTAGGATCGCCCATATCATACGTATTTATCGGGCTGAACAATATCATGCGCGCAACCGGCTATCCGCGTAAGGCGATGATTTCTGCCCTGCTGTCGGTCGTAGCCAATATCATAATAGCTCCGATATTGATTTTCAAGCTCGACTGGGGCATTCGTGGTGCCGCTTTTTCGACAATATGTGGGCAGACAGTCGCTCTCATCTGGGTTCTAATTCATTTCAGCAGCTCCAAAAGCTTTGTCCATTTCGATTTCAGGATGTCGTGGTTGAAGTGGACGATAGTAAGGCGCATCTATGCTATCGGAATGTCACCGTTTCTGATGAATGTATGCGCTTGTGTCGTCGTTATTTTCATTAACCACGCTCTGCTTGACTGTGCCGGTTCAGATGGAGATCTGGCTGTCGGAGCATTCGGCATTCTGAACAGAACAACGATGTTCTTTGTGATGATTGTGTTCGGTGTCACTCAGGGAATGCAACCGATACTGGGCTATAACTATGGCGCCGGCAACATCGTCAGGGTTAAACGCACACTCCGTATCGGAATATGGATCGGTGTTGCAATAACCTCAGTAGGTTGGGCTTTGACAGAGCTCATCCCGTCGACGATAAGTTCATTATTTACCGTCGATCCGACACTTATCGCGATAGCCAGTCGCGGATTCCGCATTTACTTCATCTTTTATCCGCTTGTTGGCGCACAAATAATTATCCAGAACTTTTTTCAGGCCGTGGGCCATCCTATATATTCTATAATACTGTCGCTGACCCGCCAGCTATTGTTGCTTATTCCGTTCCTTTCGATTTTCCCCGGAATCTGGGGAGTTGACGGAGTATGGGCTTCAATGACCGGCAGCGATATGCTTTCGTTTTTTCTTGCCATAGGTATTCTTGCATGGGCTACACGCCGCAGCAATTCAATTTTTAAACAAAAAATGTCATAATTAAATGACTGAAGATATTCAACTCAGACTTGATCCGCGAAGCGCAGCATCGGAACTGACAGTTATCGGCGAGGTCTCGAGTCGGCTCGGAATCGACGCTAACCGCATAAAAGCCGTGAAAACCATTCGCCGCAGCATTGACGCGCGTCAGCGGAGAGTGATGATCAATCTGACAGTGCGTGCTTTCATTGACGAGATCCCGGCCTCTACCCTCCCCGCCCCTGTCGAGTTCAAGGAATTGAGCCCTGAATCTCCGGAAGCCCTAATTGTAGGAGCCGGCCCCGCGGGACTGTTTGCCGCTCTGCGCCTGATTGAGCTGGGAATAAAACCGATAATATTCGAACGTGGAAAAGATGTTGACACGCGCCGTATCGACGTAGCTGACATATCAAGGAAAGGAATCGTCGATCCTGATTCGAATTACTGCTTCGGCGAAGGAGGCGCGGGAACATTCAGCGACGGTAAACTGTTTACACGCAGCAAAAAGCGCGGTCCTGTCGATGCTATTCTCAATCTGCTCTATCAGCATGGCGCAGACGCAGACATCCTCGTCGAGGCGCATCCGCATATCGGCACAAACCGCCTGCCTGAGATAATCAAACAGATACGCCACACGATTGAGCGATGCGGAGGGAAAGTGCATTTCGGGGCCAGAGTCGAGAAAATAATAATATCCGATCATCGCGCTGAAGGTATAATCCTGGCCGACGGACGTAAGTTCTTCGGGCCGGTAATCCTCGCTACAGGTCATTCAGCCAGAGATGTTTATAAAATGCTTAATTCCGAGGGAGTCGCACTCGAAGCAAAAGGAATCGCCATGGGAGTCAGACTTGAACACCCCCAGCCGCTTATCGACTCATTGCGATATCACTCAGCACAAGGGCGCGGACAATATCTTCCTCCGGCAGAATACACTCTGCTGACGCGCGTCGACGGACGCGGTGTCTACAGTTTCTGCATGTGCCCGGGCGGTGTGGTAGTCCCTGCATCTTCTGCGCCGGGCGAGATCGTCGTGAACGGAATGTCGTCGTCATCACGAAGCGGACGCTGGGCAAACTCAGGAATGGTTGTGGAAGTTCTGCCGGAAGATGTTCCCGAACAATATGCTTCTGAAGGGCCCCTCTCGTTAATGGCATGGCAACAGGATATTGAGCGCAGGTTCTTTAATGCCGGCGACGGCAGCCAAAGTGCTCCGGCTCAAAGAATGACCGACTTTGTCGACGGCAGGCTCTCTGAAACGCTTAATCCATCGAGCTATGCTCCCGGTTTGTTCAGTGCGCGTGTCGACGAGCTTCTTCCCCGACCGATAGCGGCACGCCTGCAAGAAGGATTTCGTGACTTCAACAAAAAGCAACGCGGGTTCCTAACCAACAAAGCCACTGTCATCGGCGACGAAACGCGCACATCATCACCTGTAAGAATCACTCGTGTCCCCGACACCCTTGAATCTGTGAACACCCGTGGATTTTTTCCCGCTGGAGAAGGCGCAGGATACGCCGGAGGGATTGTGTCGGCTGCAATTGACGGCCGACGCTGCGCAGAATCACTGGCAGACTATTTAAAAAGCATATAGGAAACCCAGCTCAAAAACGCTCCTACTACCGAAAAACAGCCCAAGATTCGCAAAAAAACCTTTTTACGCGGCAACTCGTCTTTTCTACGCGGCCATAGAAAAGTGTATAACACAGCGCATATCAATGCATAGAGAACTGCTACAATGAAATATATCTCAATCATATAAATGCAAAATTACAAATTATAATCGATTTACGATTTATCTGATCCGGATAATTCTTATTCCGTGTTCAATCCACGAAAAGCCATTATTCATAAGCTATAAATACTCTTATCGAAAGAGGCCGGCTTACCATCGGTCTCATTTCGCATAATCACGCCTCTGATAGATTATATATCAACCAGATCGAGTTAAACCATGTTAATTATTGTATTCAAACAGAGACGAAATTAACATTTGTATTTGCACAAACCCTACGGCAGACGTGCAAAACGCCTTTAAATCACGCCAAATTCCCGCAAGAGCGAACTAAACATTTAATTAGTATACATAATAATCAGAAGATAAGCTAAATAGCAATATTTAAAGATTCGGATAAAAACAACGCTAATGTCAATAAGGGTTAATTTTTAACCGACACCGCGCGCAATTGTTAAATATTTCGAGCAAAATTAAGTATTGTTGATCAATCTAAAATTGGTCTCAAAAAAATGCAATAGATTGAGAATGACCATTTTGCCATTTGCAAGGCTCAATGAAAAAGAGTAATTTTGCATCGTCAAAAACAGAAAATACAGTGCGCCGTAATCTGAATGGATTTCAAGAGCGCTTTAACCAAAACTTATAAATGAACAATTCAATTAAAGCAATCATATCCGGGGTTACGTTTGGCCTCATTTCGCTCACAAGCGTGAACGCAACAGCAGTCCAACACACCGGAGTACCGATGAAACACGCCCGTGCAACCGAACTCCAGCAGGAAATCAGTGCGGCTTTTGTCGAGCAGTCATTTGAGAATGCCCGGCTGCACAGTCCCTTTGCAGGCTTCAAGGCGCGTCCTACCGCCAAAAGCGCGAGCGGATCAGAACTTGCCAAAGAAATGATCGAATACGCCGCTAAGTTCCTCGGGACGCCTTACGTATGGGGTTCGACAGGCCCTAAGTCATTCGATTGCTCCGGCTTCACAAGCTATGTTTATCGCAAATTCGGAATCCATATAAACCGCACTTCAGGTCAGCAATACACTCAGGGCACCAAAGTAAATGTCAAAAACCTTCAGCCCGGTGATCTCCTGTTTTTCAGCAGCCGCCGAAGCGGACGTCGCGGAGTCGGACACGTTGCAATGGTTGCTTCAGTCGATCGTGAAAACGGAACCTGCAAATTTATTCACGCTTCTACCCGCCGAGGCGTAGTTTATCAGAACTTCCCCGACAACGGTTATTACTCAAATCATTTTATAGGAGCAAAAAGAATAATCAACGACGGACACATCGAAGCTTTCAACAATAAATAAGCTACAAAACGTTGATAACCTATATATAATTGGCCGGTGCCCGCTCAGGGTTCCGGCTTTTTATTTGCATTATTAGACTACAATTATTATTTTTGTCGATATTTAAACCGATCTTATATGCTGCTATCCATGACGGGGTTTGGCAAGGCCGTGAAACAGACCCCCGAACTCAAAATCACGGTTGAAGTAAAGTCTCTAAACTCAAAACAGATCGACATCTCATCACGGGTTCCGGGCTCATGTCGCGAACTCGATCTTGAAATGCGAGCAATAATATCCCAACGTCTTAAACGCGGGAAAGTAGACCTTACGGTTAATATCGAAGGAACGGCAGCCAACGATAGCGCGACCCTCGACATCGAGACGATGCAGATCTATAAGCAGCAGATCGAACAGGCTCGCGCTTCTCTCGGACTTCCTGAACCAGCCGACTGGTATGCAACCCTTTTGCGTCTACCTGACGTTGTCCGCACAAACAGCTCCACCGGACTGCGTCCGGAAATACGCACCGACATCCTTGAAACCCTTAACCGTGCCGTCGATGAATTGATAAGCTATCGCCGAAACGAAGGTTCGAAACTTGAGACATTCTTTTCCGATCGAGTGAGCCAGATCGGTGAACTTCTGACGACAGTCGGCACCTACGAAATTGAGCGGGTCACCAAGATACGGCGCCGTATTGAAGAGAATCTTGCCTCACTGACAAAGATCGACGTTGATCGGGCCCGTCTTGAGCAGGAAATGATATTCTATATCGAAAAGCTCGACATTAACGAAGAAAAGCAGCGGCTGGCTACACACCTCAGCTATTTCATCGACACCATGAACGGAGCCGAAGGACAAGGTAAAAAACTCGGTTTCATAGCTCAGGAAATGGGACGCGAGATAAATACGCTCGGGTCAAAAAGCAACCATGCCGAAATGCAGCGTATCGTCGTAAAGATGAAAGATGAGCTTGAACAGATAAAAGAACAAGTTCTAAACGTGCTCTGAACACCATGGAGGGAAAGATTATTATCCTATCAGCGCCCTCAGGCTGCGGTAAATCAACGATAATCAAGGCTCTTATGGAGCGCGGCGATCTCAATCTGCGCTTCAGTGTCTCAGCCACAAACAGACCGCCGCGGGTCGGAGAGATCAACGGAATACACTATCATTTCCTCAGCGACGAGGAATTCCGGAGCCATATTAAGTCAGGTGACTTCGTAGAACATGAAGAAGTATATCCCGGCCGTTTCTACGGCACCTTGCGGAGCGAGATTGACTCGATACTCGCATCAGGGCATAACTGCATTCTTGATATTGACGTCGAGGGAGCTCTTAATGTAAAAAAAATATACGGTGACCAGGCAATCGCAATCTTCATTGCTCCCCCCTCGCTCGAAGAGCTCGCCAACCGGCTTCGCCTTCGTGCCACCGACAGCGAATCTGACATCTCGAAGCGTCTTTCAAAGGCCGAAATCGAAATGGGCTATGAACCGCGTTTCGACAACACTGTTGTCAACGATGATCTCGCAGCGGCCATAGACACGGTCCACGACACCATATCAGAATTTATCAGCAAGTCATGACGGAGACCGCGATTCGGAAAATAGGGATTCTGGGAGGGTCATTCAACCCTGTTCACGTGGGTCACATGATGCTTGCGAGCTACATACAGCAGTTCACTGACATCGACAAAGTTTGGCTCACCCTGTCGCCGCGCAATCCCTTAAAATCCCGTCCGAACGAACTTATCTCAGACCTTGCTCGACTCGATATGCTGCGCATAGCGACAAGCCAGACTTCCGGAATAGAAGTGTGCGACATAGAACTGTCGATGCCACGTCCAAATTATACGATTGATACCCTAAAGCTTCTGCGCAAAAGATACCCGCGCAACAGTTTCCGGCTCATTATCGGGAGCGACAACTGGCGGATATTCACTCAATGGCGCGATTATCAGGAAATAATAGATGACTTCGGAGTAATTGTATATCCTCGCCCCGGCTATCGCACACCTACAATCTACGAGGATAATGTCGAGATTATCGACGCCCCCGAGAACTCGCTATCCTCGACTTTCATACGCGATTCAATCATGCGCGGCAAGAATATGCATTATTTCCTCCCGGAGGGTGTCTATGACTATATCCGGGCCCATAATCTTTACAAAATTCAGAAACAATGAGTGGATTGCTTGCTCCGAATACTTTGGCATTCATGGCGTTGGCAAATGAATACTGTCAGGCGCTCGAGACTGCCGAATCGGCCGATACAGTTGAATTTACTTCGACTATGACCCGGCTCCTTCCCCGAATATACATAAGCGCGACCGACCTGACCGGGGCTGTCGCTCTCGATGAATATTCAAGCGAGTATATAGATAATGTCCTTAGTGAAGATTACTATAATTCAATCCGCCTCGCCATTGAGAATCTTTTCGGGGCAGAAGACGTGTATCTTGAAGTTTTCGAGGAAGACATGAAGTATTCCGACACTCCGATCTCCGCAAGTATAGCCGAAGGACTTTCCGACATTTTTCAGGTTCTGTATAATTTTCTCGAGGCTGTACGCGATGCGCCAAATGAGATTATCGAATCTGCCGTGACGGCCGTAAAGGAAGAGTTTGACACATATTGGAGCCGTATTCTCTGCAATGTCATGAGGCCGTTGGATCGTCTCCGTTGCGAAAACTCCCACGATTGATTCTCATTTCAACGGACGCTTAAGGAAGCGTATAACTGTCTTATAAAGCGGGAATCTGAACGTCAGTATTGCATTTTGCTCAATTGACGCATCAATATCTTCCGTCATCTTCTCACCCAATGCGTCGTACCAGACAAGATAAAACTGATCGACAAGCATTTTAACCGGTTCAAGATGCCCTTTCAGCATTCCTGTTGTCCATGACGACTCATTCGTCCTGGCACCGTCAATATATATGATGTCGTATCCGCTACTGCCATCCGATACGACAGCAATAAGATAGCGGCCTCCCAATCTGGCATAATGCGGGTCATTGTTTCTGTCGAGATATTCATATACTCCTTCAACCGGATTGCGCGATGACTTTATATGCTCCCTGAGATTTTCTTCAGTCCAGTGCGTCATAAGTTTCCGGGATATGGCCTGATCTGATTCTACAAACAAATTGGATATATCAAGACATCCACAGGATTTCACTGAGGGAGACTCGTGCAGAAGATTCCGGCCGACATTGACAGCGAATACTGCTTCAGGAATCCGCGTGCCTCCTGCAACTGCTATATTTCCCAGACTGTCTAATTCTACAATCAGTGTGTTAAAAGCCTTGGCCTGTGGGGCGAAGCCCTTGCTCATGTCCGTGCGGGCTATGATGCTGTCACCCCGATAGAGAGTCACCCGCGAAAGCCTCTCATCGACAAGCGATGCGAACGCCGGATTATATGAGCGCAGTGTAACGCGATAGCCCGCTCCAAGATTGATTTCCCACCATGTCGAACTCTCACCGGCTACATCGCGGTCTTTCCTGAGAGCTCCCCTGACCTCAATAAGCCCTCTTGTCGACTTCACCGGCCACGAAGGCAATACTACTGACGAGTCGCAAAGATTTATCTCCGGCAAATAAGTGCGCCTGCTGCCGGATACAGCCAACGCAGTCAGGAGAGAGAGCACGAACACTGACAGTCCTCTCATTGCTCAATTTTGTTATACAGTCCGACAACCTCATCGACAAAAGCTTCCTCGCCCATATCGTAAGGAAGCCAATGGATTCCGATTCCGCGACGTTCCATTCCGCGGAACCACGTCATCTGACGCTTGGCAAACTGATGGATGGCAATTTCGAGACGCGAAACCATCTCGTCATAAGTCAGCATTCCTATCACATACTGAGTCAGGAACTTATATTCAAGTCCATAGTAAATCAACGATTCCGAAGAGACTCCGCTGTCAAGAAGTCTGCGCACCTCGTCGACCATTCCGGCATCAAGTCGCGAACGCAGTCTCTCGGAAATTCTCCGGCGACGGTCGTCACGGCCAATAGAAACCCCGATGACCAGGGCGGTTTCAGGAGAGCGGGTCAGAATATCAGGCGACAGTTCAGGATTGTCGTGGTAATACAGCTGAATCTCAATAGCACGTATAGCCCGCTTAGCGGTATCGACATCGGTTGTATTGTGGAGATGCTTCATGTCCGCAAGAATTGCGGTAAGCTCTTCGAGCGACTTGCTTTCAAGCTCTCGCCTCAGGGATGGATTCTCCGGAACCGGCGGCAGCCGCAGCCCCTTCAAAAGGGATTCTACGTAAAGGCCGGTTCCTCCGCAGACAACCGGAATATGGCCGCGACTCCTGATTCCCTCGATAGCGGACTGAGCATCGCGCAAATACTCGAAAAGATTATAGCGATAGCCGGCATCACAGATATCGAGCATAAACACCGGAACATCGCCATATTCTTCAATATCCTTGCCGGTGCCGAGATCCATTCCCCTATAAATCTGGCGCGAATCAGCACTGACAATTTCACCCTCAAGCCTTCGGGCTACATCGACAGCACGCCGGGTCTTTCCTGAAGCTGTCGGGCCGGTTATTACAATCAGAGGTTTCGCCATATAATGATACTCACTTGCGCCCTATAATGAAGTGATGCCAGAACCTACGTAACATCCAAAAAGACGAATCCTGATTATTGACTGAGACAAACAGCCATTCCGGATCGTTGAAATCAACATCCCAGTTCTGGATTCCCTTAAGACGGAATGCCGGCCTGTAACCTTTAATTTCGTAACGGCGGCGCCCCGTTTTGTCGTAGGTGCTCCATGTATTTCCGACGGTGTAGAGGCGGTAAATCTCGGCAGCAAGAATAGGAGTGACCTCACCGGAATCAATTAGCTTCTCGATCTCCTTCATATTAAAGAAACGCCCCTTAAGCCTACAGTTCCTTAGCACCATCGCGTCAGGCAGCGTAATAATATAATGGTATGAATTAGAGTCCCCACCAGATGTTGTCGAGTTATACATAAACCGAATGTCAAAATTCTCTATCCCGCTATAGTCGGCGAAAAACTTTCTGGCCCGTTCAATGGGCATGTTTTCATAGAAAAAAAACGACAATGAGGCGGGTGTATCGTAACGACCACGGGTATCGAACTCCCCCATCGTCTCGTTCCGACGTTCAAGCATTATCTGCTCGCCACAGACGATAAGGTATCGGATAGAGGTTTTCGCCCCGCGCCCGCTGTCAGTGGCTCCGTAATGATATTCATAGTACATATAGATATTAAAATATCTCACGGCCATAAACACAATCGACACGCAATAGAAAACCAACGGAACCCAGACAAAGACGAATATATCGCTCGTGCTCAGACCGGCATTGATATACATTACGAAATAGTAACCATAGCCCAAAGCGGTCTGGACAACCATAAGCCAAAAAAGGAATCGGATCTGGAACCAGCCCTCCTGGCTGAACATACGGCCGATAAAACCGCGCTCCGCCGGAGTTCCGTGACGCATACGGCAATCCATGCAATAACCGAATTTAAGTCCGCGCAAAATTGCCCAGCCACTGACAATCAGAGCTACCGGAGACGTGACGAGAACGACGACGTAAGGTAAATCGGCATTCAGAAATCCAAAGAATCGTTCATAATTGCCTGTTGATACCGTCAGGCTTATTATGAGCGCAACTATGCCGCTCCATAGCAATGATCGCGAGGCAATAAAATGAAGCACCTTGCAAACCGAAAGAGAGGCGTCATAGTTTACCCGGACTACGACAAACAGTATAAACGCCAGAGAAAGAAGCACCACAGGCATCCAATGGCAAGTCACGAAAAGACTCAACACTGTCGGTAGCGTCAATGCGCCGACAGCCTCAGTCCAGTTCCGCCACATCGCGAAAATGGCCTGGGAGGTATGGATCCGTTGAGGTGTTTCCTCTTTCATCTGATGTTTATAACAACTATCTGAGGTTTTGGTTAAAATAGTCGAGCATTCTCGAATAAACCATCAGCCTCATATCACAATCCCGGATGGAATGGTTCTGATTCGGGAATATGAACATATCACAGAATTTGCCCGCTGCAAGCAACCGGCTGATGTATTCTACCGTGTTGCTGAAATGGACATTGTCGTCAGCGGTTCCATGCATGATCAGCAACCGGGAGTTCATGTCGGCAATATTGTTGACAGGAGCAGAGCTGCGATACCCGGCCTCATTCTGAGCCGGAGTAAGCATATAGCGTTCGGCGTAAACAGTGTCGTAATAACGCCAGTCTGTCACCGGGGCCACCGCAACTGCTGCCTTATATGGATTACCTTTGGCAGCTACCGACATAAGTGTCTCATAGCCTCCGTAACTCCAGCCGAACATTCCGATACGCGACGGATCGACATAAGGCAATGAGGCAGCATATCGGGCTGCTGAGAGCTGATCGATCGTCTCGAGATAGCCGAGATTGCGATAGACGCTCTCACGGAACTCACTGCCTCGGTAACCGGTGCCTCGGCCGTCGGCGCAAACAATAACATAGCCCTGCGTCGCATAATAGTTCTCCCAGTCGACCGTCCATCTGTCGCGAACCTCCTGAGAGCCCGGCCCGCTGTATTGATACATGATGACGGGATACTTTTTTGAGGCATCAAACGGTGTCGGCTTGACAATATAGGCATTCAGTTCCGGCGATGTTCCCGAAGCCGGAATCTTTACAAACTCACGCCGGGGTATATCGCTGTAACGCGAAGCAACTTCGGCATTGTCCTCAACCGTGCGCAGAGATTTAGGAGCAGCCGCCGACGTGTGGAAAGTGTATCGCGGAGGCGTGTTCACGTTGCTGTAACGCATCATCATCCATTTCATAGTCGGACTGAACCAGGCGTCGGCCGTTCCTGTCGAAGGCGAAAGCTCTTTCACGACTCCTTTGGCGTCGATACGGCATATAACGCGGTTTATAGTTCCGGATGCACACTGATAATAGTGGGCGCGCTCAGCAGTGCTATATCCATAATATGCGGTTACGTCACAGTTTCCGTTAGTGAGTGTGCGCTCCAGCGCGCCCGAATAACCATATTGATAAAGCTGAGTGAAACCCGAACGGCCGGAGCTTACTACAAAAAAGTCAGGAGTGAAAACGAGGCCTTCATAGGAAATGGGCTCAATCCATCCCTTGGCGTTCTCTTCGACAAAAAGCGAGCGCGATGTAGTAGCTCTCGGATTGACAGAGTAGAGCTCCATACGGTTCTGGTCGCGATTCAGCGTAGTGACAATCAGGCGGTCAGGTGAAAAAGCATAGTCAATACGCGGGATATATTCAATACGGCTGTCAGGAAGGGTGATGGTTTTGGTCGCGCGGGTCTCGATGTCATAGGCATGAAGCGACACTTTGGAGTTCTTCATTCCGGCAACGGGATATTTATATCTGAATGAACCGGGATAAAGTGAATAGTCTTCATTTGTATCGCATATACCCTCATAAAGAGGGAAATCATATAAAGGAACCTGTGTCTCGTTATACTTCAGGAAGCATAGAGTGAGATTATCCGGCGCCCACACCATTGAACGCAGAACTCCGAACTCTTCCTCATAAGTCCAGTCCGGAACTCCGTTGAGAATCTTGTTTCTGGCACCATCTTCGGTCACGGCGACAAGTGTATTATAGTCGAGCTTCTTGATGTATATGTTATTGTCATCGGCCGAGGCAAAGGCTACCATACGCCCGTCGGGAGAGAATATCGGCGCGCGCTGGCGTGCGTTGGCATCGTCGACAAGCGGACGCAGAATGCGGCTGTGGGTATCATAGACCCAATAACGTGCCTTCACTGAGTTTCTATAGATAGGCTCCTGATTTGTCCACACCATAATCTGTTTCCCGGTCATACTTATCGTGAAACCGTCAATTTCGTCGAGCTTGTTCTCTCTCGTCGCACCGAGATCAAGAAGTGTTTCCAGCTCCTTGCCGTCAGACGGACTGACACTGACAATTCGCTTGCCATCATCACTCATACGAACCATGACATCGCTGTCCGCCAGATATTCGGGCGCGGCAACACTAACGGTCTTGTTTCCGGGATACACAAATTTTGCCATAGCTTTATCTGCCGAAATACCGGCAGATGCGTTGAGGCCTAAAGCAATAGTCAGTGCAAAAAGTATTCGTTTCATTTCATGGATTTGATTGTGCTTTCTAAATTAAATCAATCGAACAACGACATCTGGGCCGGATTGTCGTCGCGCTTTCCGCGCTCAGGTTCCTGATACCCGAAATCGTCGGATTGCTGCGCTCGCTTTCTTGAGCCTTTACGCGGCTTGTCGTCGTCACTTTCAAGTTTATCGGGCTCGTATTTCCTGCGGAGCCGCTTTATCTCTCCGCGCAGCCGGGCTTCGCTGTGAGCCTGATTATAGAGATTGGTCTCTATTGTCTTGCGCAAGGTCTCACGATCGGCTTTGAGCTTCTTAATACGTTCGCGCAGTGAGTCCGATTCCGAAACATGCAATTCCAGTTCGTGGATTCGCGCCAGCAGTTTTGATTCAGAGTCCGATATGTTGCGTTTGCTGTCATCGCCTGTCTCATCAGCCTTTACTCGGCTCTGCAATTCCTTGATCTGGCAATTCTTTCTCTCGAGCATCTCCTGAAGCCGCGGAATCTCATTCTGGAGATGCATCGCAGCCTCAAGCTCTTTGCTCAGCTCGCGGTTCTCGTTGGTCGCCTGAGAAAGCTTACGGTTCAACTGGCTCAGCATATTGTCACTGATGCGCGATTTGGCGTCGAGCTGTTCATTGAGGATTTTCAGCCGCTCAATCTCCGAAAGATAGTCGGTCGACTTGTCGGGCAAACTCTTTTCAATACCCGAACCCGATTCTGAAAGCTGAGCTTCGAGATTGGCTACCTGATCCTGTAAGTCAAGTATTCGATCACTCATGGCCCTTTTCTGACGCTCGAAACTAAGGCGCTGCTTCTCAAGCTTGTCGTTAAGCGACTCTGCCTCGCCGGCTTTTTCACGAAGCCGCTCAAGTTCAGTCTTGAGCCGGTTAATCGTGTCAGTGTCACTGTCGAAACACCCCGTATCAGCTTTAACTTCTGAAAGCTTGACTGATGATCCCGGTCTGTCGTCATCACTGACCATAAGGTCGTCATGCTCAATATCGGCAAACGAACCGGAAGTGTCGCCAAAACCAAGGGCGTGACGAATGTTATTGAATATTGACATCGTTATTCGGATATTTGGGAAGGTATAACTGGCGTCGGTTTAAGCACAACTCCGACGCCCTTCAGGCCGTTGAGCCCTATTTCGAGAGACTCGGGAAACGAAACGGCTCTGAGCCTCTCGCTTTCGTAAACGGCAGGCTGGGCGTCAAGCCAGTCTGTGTCGATAAAGCCTCCGCCGGGAGCCTCACTGTCGATTGTAAGGTAGCCAACACCCATCGAGGTCAGGTTATGGAAGAAGTGTGTGCCCTGGCTCGGTTCAATCCGATAGCCCGGCAGTGTAGATTCAACTATAAGCTTTGCGCCGGAAATTGCCGGCCATTTGACAGGGATTCCCAAAGCGGAGTCACTCGAACCCCAACGGCCCGGTCCGATAAGGATGTAGCCTTCTCCTTTGTCGCAGTATTCGCGATTCAGACGGTCGATCTCTTCGCCGAGGTCAGGATTATGCATCGAGTCAAAGTTCTGAGGACGCACGTAGACGACCGTCCTGATGCCCTCGATATGGCCATGCCCCAAAGCTGTGGTGCTCTTCAATATTGCATCGGCGTCAGGTGCGTCGAGAAGATTGTCATCGACAAGTTCCTTCCGGTCGATAATCGGACGGATCTGAAGCCAGTAAATGTGTCCGTTATCAGTCTCGGAGGATTTCTTAGCCATGATACCGGCAAACTCAATCTCGATCGGACGGCACATGGCCTTCTGGCCGATCGTCAACATAAAATCGACTGCTTCGGCCAAGGGGAATACTCCATGTTTCAGGACATTGTTGAAAGTAACCACACGTCGTCCGGCCGACTGACCGTCGTCAAAATCCCGCAACACATTGTCTCGGAAATCATAGAGCGATACGAGATTACGCAAAGCGCCGGTTTTGGCCGCATCCTGAACCGACATTTTTGTCAGATTAAATGAATCGTCGGGAGTGACCGAAGCGTTGAAATTATTAAGATCAATGCCATAAAGTGTAGTCTGGGTGTCGCGCAAGGCTATATTTAGCTCACTTGTCTGAAGCACCTTCTTAGGATGACGGGGAGAAAAACGGAGTGCCTTACCTCCGTCGACAATATATTTTCCGAGACCGACAGCTACTTCTGCCACTCCGTCTTCGACTGCCTCATCGCCTATGGGATAATAATTAAGCGAACGCCCTACTCCGCTGAACGACGGATAATAGAAGCCCTGATGATCTTCGCCGACAACTTCCTGAATGATAACAGCCATTTTCTCCTGATCTATGACATTGGAGGTCGCGGTCATATAGGCTTTGCTGTCGTGGAAGAAAACCGAAGCATAGACGCCCTTTATAGCATCGGCAAGCATCTCAATCATAACCTCGCGGTCTTTGACCTGAGGTATCATATAGGTCGAATAAATGCCGGCAAACGGCTGGTAGTGGCTGTCTTCAAGAAGGGATGAAGAACGGATGGCCAGCGGTCGGTCGACAACCTCAAAAAGCGCCATGAAGTCATCGCGCAGCCGTATCGGCAGATGAGCCTTCAGAAAAGCATCGAGAATCTCAGAATCCGGAGCATCGCTCAACGCAATCGGGTATAAGCGGTTTTCGCGCATGAACTCGTCGAAAATGTCGGTGCACAACACAACAGTCCTCGGAATAGAGATCGTGATACCCTTGAAATTGTCACATTCGGCATTTTTCTTGATAATAGAGTCGATGAATGCAAGGCCGCGACCTTTGCCCCCAAGCGAACCTTCGCCGATTCTGGCGAAATTGCTGTAGTGATCGAACCGATCCTTGCGGAAGACAGCCACGACACCGCGGTTTTTCATCTTTCGGTATTTTACGATCAGATCGAAGAAGAGCTGGCGCGCGGCCGGCAGGTCGTCGATCGACGTGCAATGGTGATGGCGAATGGCGTTTGCGATCGGGAAAAGCGCTCGCGAATAGAGCCACCTGCTTATGTCGTTGGAACGGGCGTGGAAAAACAGAGACTCGGCCGGAATATCAAATATATGATATTGCATCTCCTTCAGAGAGCGGATTCTGGCGACTTCAAGCCCGGTAGAAGGGTCGCGCAACACGAAATCTCCAAATCCGAAATTACTCATAATCGCCTCTCCGAGATCGACCGGCAGCTTCTTTGAATTTTTGTCAATGAAAGTGCATCCGAGCTTGGCCACGGGTTCTCGGTTGGCAACCTCGCTCGATTCTATGATGACAGGGAGCGAAGAGTCTTTCGACTTGAGCCATTCTGTAAGCCGCAGACCGGCCTGGGCGTCTTTCTCACCCCCACGCTTGAAACTTACGTCGGTTATCACTCCGAGCATATTGCGGCCGAATCTGTTATAAAGTTCCTGCGCTTCTTCGAAATCACGCGCGAGAACAACCTTGGGACGCCCCCTCATGCGAAGCATCTGCTCATGCTCGTTAAGCGCTTCGGTCGAAAACTCGCGGCTTTGCTTAAGCAGAAACTTATAAAGAATCGGCATCACACTCGAATAGAACCTGACAGAATCCTCCACGAGCATAATAACCTGAACACCTACGTTGTTAATATCGAACTCGGCGTTCATTTTATCTTCAAGAAGCTTTATGATTCCTAACAGAAGATCTACATTGCCAAGCCACGAGAAAACATAGTCGATACCCGACAGATCTTCGTTAGAAAGACGTCGCGACACCTCTTTGCTGAAAGGCGTAAGCAATACGAGCGGAAGATCGGGATAGTCGCGCCGAATTACTCTGGCATCGGCCAGGGTGTCGGAGACATCATTACCGGGCATCGAGATAACAAGATCAAATTTCTTTTCAGCGAGAACCTCGAGAGCATGTTTCAGGGTCGACACTCGCGTAACGCGCGGAGGCGAGCTCAGATTCAGGCCCATATATTCGAAGAAAAGCTGCTCCTCGACGCGGCCATCCTCTTCCATCATGAAGGCGTCGTAGGGCGATGCAATGAGCAACACATTGAGGATGCGCCGCTGCATCAGATCCTGAAAGGCCGTTTCTTTTATATAGAGCTGGCTAAAGTTGTTTGTGTTCATTGCAATGCACTGTCAGACCACAAAAATAACAAAAAACGCTGACAGCGCCAAACAATATCTTTCAATTATAATGAAGTTACTGCGAATTATATATAACGACAGCGGAGCAATGCTGACTGCATTGCTCCGCCGGAAAATCAGATTTGATACTGCTTATACGCCAGCGAGCTTGAAGTTGATAGGCAGGGTATACCACACGTTCACTGCGTTACCGTTCATCTTACCGGGGATGAATTTAGGCAGGCTCTTGACCACGCGCTGTGCCTCACGATCGAGGTCGGGGTCTTTGCCACGCACTACTTTCACCTGACCGACAGAACCTGTCTTGGTGACAACGAACTGCACTACTACACGGCCCTGGATATTGTTCTCCTGTGCGGCAGCCGGATAGCGGATGTGGTCGGCAATGTATTTCAGAAGGGCGGCCTCACCACCGGGGAAGGAAGGCGGCTGCTCAACCGCGGTGAACACCTGATTGTCGTCGTGCTTGACTTCGGGTTTCTTCTCTTCGACAATGACTTCGTCTTTATGTTCGCGGACAGTCTTTGTCAAATCGTCTGTACCTTTGTCGAAGTTGGTAGCGCCGACAGCAGTTTCAGTTTCCTTGATATCGTCCTGGCTCTTGATTTCCTCCTTGACTTCTTCATCAGCCACGAATTTAACCTCGGCCATCTTGACGGTATTAAGAATTTCTTCGGGAAGCGCCTCGGGCTTCTGTTCCTCGATACGCTGGGGTTCGTCTTCGGGTTCTTCCTGAACTTCTTCGGCAGCGAACTCGGCCATAGCCTGCTCGTTCATATCTTCGGGACGCGCTTCAACACTCTTGATAACTGTGTTGACGAGCAGACCGAGTCCGAAAAGGAGGCAGATAACGATAACGACAGCAATCATAGCGACGTTATGACGTTTCTCAGAACCCTTGCGAAGTTCATATGCGCCAAAGTCTTTGTTTTTGCCTTCAAAGACTATATCGCGCCATTCCTTTGATGAAAGATCTACATCTTTTGCCATTTTCGTGTTGGTTTACGGGTTTATATATCTGACATCAGGAATTACTTCGATTTGGGATGCTTCATGCGGTAATCGATGATCATCGCGGAGTCTACCTGATTCATATTGTCGATCTGGTAGCGCGAGATCTGATTGATCTGCATTTCATCGAGGGCACTGATCAGGCTTTCCCAACGGGCCTCGGGAGTTGCTTTGATAACAACAACGGGGCGTGCGATAGTCGAGTCGTTGCGGATAGCTTTGGCTCGTGCCTGATAGATAGAGTCATTGATGTCGGCGTTGGGCGAGAATTCCTTGTTGTTCCACTTAACCTTCAGTTCGTCGATTTTGGCGAGAACCTCTTTGTTGCGGTCGTGGAGGATTTTGCGCACACCGCGCTGCATCTTGTTCTCATCGCCAAGGAAATATTCAGCCTGAAGGTTGTTCTCGGTGGCGCTGATAACGGGTTGACCAAAATAATAATACACTACGTTGACGGGGTTGCCGTTGGCATCATGAATCACTTCACCGGTCTTGGTGTCGCGCTCAACGTCAACAATCATTGTAATACCTTCTGATTCTTTAGCTTTGTTCATCTCTGTCTCGTCAACTTTCTCGTTGGTCGGGAGAGTGATTTGCAGAGTCTGCGATTTGATCATCGTGGTACAAAGCATGAAGAATGTTATCAGAAGCATGTTCATATCCACCATGGGAGTGAAGTCCACATGGATATGCATCTTCTTCTGGGCGCCTTTTTTCTTTTTGCCGCCGTCTGATTGTTCAATTTGTGCCATAATGATTTACTCTTCGCTTGTTTTTAAAGCTGTCATGATGCTGAAGCGGTTCATCTTAAGAGTCTGGAGATTGTCAAGGACATCGTGAACAGTGTTGTAATCAGTGCCCTTGTCAGCCTTTACAGCAATACCTTCACCCTTCTTAAGGGCGCTCTGAAGGTTGTCGCTGCCCGAGCTGTAGATGGCGCGCATCCAGATTTGGAATTCGTTAGGCTTCTCGAGATCGCGGTTGTCATTGATAGGAATACCAACTGCATTGCTCTCGATATTGCTCATAAACTCATCTTGCTTGGCCTGCGGCAGATCCAGAAACTCTTTGAGCTTCTGGAAAGGCACACCAAACATATTGATCTTGGTGAATGCCGTGACTTCGTTCTGAGTAAGCTCGACTTTCTGCGAGGGGTGGAGACGGTTCCATTCGCCGACGGCATTCTCGAGGATTGCCTTGCGGATGGGTTCGGTTGCCCATTCGCCACCGGCGACATTGGGATCAGCCTCACCGGCTACCGAGATGAATACCTTTCCATTGGGGGCCACAAGGATGCTCGCCAGGTTGGCGGTAGGCACCTTCTGCTCCGACACTGACGACGGGGTCAGCACGGTGACAGGCTCCTTCTGAAGGAAGGTAGAAGTCAGCATGAAGAAAGTAAGCAAAAGAACAGTCACGTCACTCATCGCGGTCATGTCGATGAGGGTGCTCTTTCTTTTAATTTTTACTTTTCCCATAGTTACTGTATATTCTTCTTATCAGGGGTTAGATACCTTATTTATATAAGTAACTTGGGATCAGTGAGTGGCCTGGAATGTCTGCACAATCGAGAAACCGATTTCGTCGATAGCGTAGGTGAGGTTGTCGATCTTGTTGGTGTAGAAGTTGTAGGAGATAACAGCGAAAGCACCGGTTGCGATACCGAAGGCGGTGTTGATAAGAGCCTCCGAAATACCGGTCGACAGCTCTGTCGAGTCAGGAGCACCGCTGGCGGCGAGGGCCTGGAACGACTTGATCATACCGATTACAGTACCGAGAAGTCCGACGAGTGTACCGAGAGTTGTCAGAGTGGCAACGATGGGGAGATTCTGCTGGAGAGCGGGCATCTCGAGAGCTGTAGCCTCTTCAACCTCTTTTTGAAGGGTAGCGACTTTCTGCTCTTTGGTGAGGGTGGTATTCATGTCCATCTCTTTGTAGCGGATGAGAGCGGCCGAAACAACAGCGGCAACAGAACCTTTCTGCTTTTTGCAGAGTTCCTGAGCGCCTTCGATGTCGTTCTTCTTGAGGCAGGCTTTCACACCGGCAACGAACTTGGCGATGTTGCCTTTACCTTTAGCGCTCGAAAGAGCGATCCAGCGCTCAACAGAGAGGACAATAACCGTCAGAAGAAGAGTCTGCAGAATTGGAACGATTACACCGCCCTTGTAAACAGTACCCCAAAGGTCAACGGGATGTCCGTCTTCAAAATGACTTTCTGCGCCGAACCAGAAAATGAACAGGAGAACGGCGACAACAAAACAAACGACAATCACAAGAAATGCGTTCTTGATGCCGGCAACTTTGCTGCCTTCAGCCGCAGCTTTCTTAGCGGCGGGCTTTGCGGTGGGCTTTTGAGCTTCCATACTTTTGGTAAATTACTTTTTTGATGTTTGTTATTTGGTTAAAGTTAATCTTTGTTGTCAGGCTGGCAAAACTATCCCCTTGACTAAGGTTCCAATGACGTAAGGACTCGTAATACGCGACGTCTGCTCATGGGTAACAGTTTTCGGGTATAGATTTAACTGCATTCTCTTTGAAAACGATCAAATCACAAGTTTCGTCTAATGACATTGCAAAATTAACGACATTTCTCAAAAATGCAAAAAATATCATTGACTTTTTATGATTTCGCGGCTGTCAGAGCGATGTCAGCGAGTTTTCAGATTATGGATAGAGATTAAAAAGTTATCCGTTTTCACTCTTTCCACCGGGCATCTGTCACGTGGAAACCTCCCAGCGATGATATGTAAGGATCAATGAGGGCCCATCTTGAGTTGTCGGCGGCCGAAAAAAACTTACGATGTATTGTGGTTTCAGTCCACCCCGTCTCTGTAGTCTCTATCCAGATCCTGTCTTTGCCCGCGACAGCCGACTCCCGGGCAACAAGAAGTCCGTCTTTAATGAAAAGTGTGGAATCTGACCGGCAAGACGTCGCGCTCGCCGGCTCGAAATTTTTCAACCTCGTAGGAAGAAGAGTGAGCATGACGTCATCATTCTCCCGCCAGTAATGGGAGAAAAAGTCCAGTCTTTCCATATTGAAATATCTGATCGACGTTTTGTAAAGGCTCGGCGAGATGTAGCGCGGAATATTGTCGTAGAATACGTCCCCATTGGGTGAATCAAGAAAAAGTCTGACAATTTCTTCGCTCTCGTTGTAGAGTTTATTCTGCTCGACAACAGCAAAAATCAGATTGAAAAACACAAGAAATACTATTGCCGACTTCAAAATATGTCCTACACTCCGCTTAACAGGCCTGAACACTTTATTACCGACAGCAACAAATCCTATGCTACACAATTGAGTAGCATACCAAGCCATGCGCGGGCCGGTATAGAATTTGAAAAACAGGGCCGTAGCGGCTATCGACGATGCGAGAATGAATATTATGAGAGGTCTTATATTCGGAGCATCAACAAAGAGTTTTTTCATCCGGCGCCTGAAAACCAGATAAATCAGAAAGAGGCAAAGGCCGAAGAACAATGAATTACAGCCGATTCCATAAAATATCTTGCGGCCGAGAGACAGAAAGCGAAAATATGGCACCATATTTTCTGTCCGATACCACAACGCCGGAGATGCCACAATCAGCAGGAAGCCGACAACGAAACAGAGAAACAGGACGAACTCACGTTTCGCCGGACGATGGCGAGTCAGAGCCCATGTGGCTGTCAGCCCTGCGATGACTGGTACCGAAAAACCCTCATGCATCCAACCCGCGAGCAGTGCAATGCCGCACATGATCACAAAACGGCTCGTAGATTGCTTCTCTACTACGGCATTAAAGTTCAACATCCAATAAACAAACAGCAATGACAGAGCCGAAGGCCATACATAGTTCAGTGCAAAGATGACTGTGAACATATGTTCAAACCATGGCAAAGCAAAGTTAACCAGAAACACTATCACCCATGAGCCCGTCGATCCTCGCCTGACCTCAGCGAGCCGACACATCAGCCGTACAGACATCCAGATAAAGAATCCGCTTATTATCGAGAAGACTATCTTGGGGAGCAGGCCCAGAAAGACAGGCGACATCAGATTGCAAAGACGTCCGGTGTCATAGTGCCAGCGGTCCCAGCAATTCTGCCATATCGCGGCAGCTTTATCGAAAGGAGAAGTCAGCGATGCCGAATGAAACGAATAGAAATAGTCGTCGACACACATCGGAGTCAGCGCGAATATGGCGACATACATCATAACCACGACAATGAGCCATATATCGAATATTTGGCGGGATCTATTCAGTCGGTCTTCATTTTTCACAGCGCAAAGATAGCGAAAATATGTCAATCCATACAAGAGATCCGGAACAGCGGGATCAGCCGACAGAAAAAATGTTTTTTGCATTACTTTGCACGTTTTTTCAAAATTGGCTACCTTTGCAGCCAATTCTGTCACTACGTTCCTTACAATGAAAAAACAATTGTCGATAAAGAAAGGCCTGAGCCTGCCAATAGCCGGGGCACTGGAGCAATGGCCGTCGGCTTCCGCAATTACAACAGTTAAAACCAAGCGTGTGGCGGTGATACCCGACGATTACCCCGGGCTGGCTTTAAAAGCATCTGTCAGAGAAGGCGACCGAGTCGAAGCGGGAACTCCGCTGTTACACGACAAGAATGATGCCGATATCGCCATTGTCAGTCCTGCTGCCGGTAGTGTTGAAGCCATTGTCCGCGGAGAGCGCCGCAAGATACTGCGTGTTGTCGTGGACGTTGACGAATCGGGGGTAAAACCTGTCGCCGTCGACACGTCCGACATCCGCCGCGCCCTGAAGCTGTCAGGTCTATGGGCGCAGATGCGCCAGCTCCCTTATGCAATAGTTCCCCATTCAGAGAAAGAGCCGCGTGACATCTTCATTACCGGACTCGACACCGCCCCTCTGGCCACAAGTCTCGAAAAACGCGTCAGTTTCGATGCTCTCGTCAGAGGTATAGAGTTTCTCTCGAAACTTACCAAGGGGAAGGTATACGTCAGTCGCGGAGAAGGTTCTGAAATGCCCGATATAGCCGGAGCTGTCATGGTAGACATCAAAGGGCCCCACCCGGCCGGAAACGTCGGCATCATGGTAAACCACATAGCACCGGTCAACAAAGGCCAGACGGTATGGACTCTCGACATCGTCACCGCGGCACGTATCGGAGAACTGTTTATTAATAAAGGTGTGGCCCGCCATACCTCTCTTGTTGCCGTGACAGGCCCCGAAGTCGCTGCGCCCCGTATGGTCGAGGCTCTCATCGGGTCGGAAATCAAACCGATTCTTGAAAAAGACCTTGAAGGGAAGAGGCATCATGTCAGGATAGTATCAGGCAATCTGCTGACGGGTGTCAGCGTCGGAACCGACGGCTTTCTCCGTTTCCCCTGGCGTCAGCTTACTGTGATCGCCGAAGGCGACGACATTGACGAATTTATGGGTTGGGCTACATTAAGCACAAAAAAAATGAGCTTCAGCCGCTCGTTCCCCGGCAGATTCCTTCACCGACTTTTCCGACCCGACGCACGTCTCAACGGCGGCCGCAGGGCAATGATAATGTCAGGCGTTTACGATCGCGTATTCCCGATGGACATTATGCCCGAACCACTTATAAAGGCGTTTATCTCAAAGAATCTCGAAAGAATGGAAGCCCTCGGCGGCTACGAAGTCGCACCCGAAGATTTTGCCCTCGCCGAGGTTATCGACCCCTCAAAACTCGAGCTGCAGCGGATAGTCCGCGAAGGACTTGAGTATATGCGTAGGGAATTATAAATCCATAAAAACTTAATACAGTTCACCTGTGAAACCTCTAAGAAATATCCTCGACCGGGCAAAACCCCATTTTGAGGACGGGGGAAAACTCCATGCTTTCCGCTCGGTATTCGAGGGGATGGAGACCTTTCTCTATACCCCGCGCACGACATCGCAACCCGGCGGCGTCCATATCCACGACAGCATCGACTCGAAACGGGTCATGATAATCGTGGTGCTGGCTCTCATGCCCTGCCTCTTTTTCGGCATGTATAACACGGGCTACCAGAACGCACTCGCATCAGGAGCCGTAAATTTCAAATTCTGGGAACTGTTCGGCTATGGTTTTCTGGCCATACTGCCCCGCATCGCGGTGACTTACATAGTCGGCCTCGGAATTGAATTTATTGTCGCACAATGGCGTCACGAAGAAATTCAGGAAGGATTCCTCGTTACCGGAATCCTTATCCCGATGATATGCCCCGTTGAGACTCCGTTATGGATGATCGCCGTAGCTACCGCATTCTCAGTTATTTTCGTCAAGGAAGTCTTCGGCGGAACAGGCTACAATATCTTCAACGTGGCCCTCGTAGCACGTGCGTTTCTCTTCTTCGCCTATCCTTCCCAGATGTCGGGCGATTCAGTCTTCATCGCGTCAGAGCCTATTCTCGGACTCGGCGGAACAGCCAGATTTGTCGACGGTGTTTCCGGTGCAACCCCGCTCGCCCAGATTGCGACCTCGACAGGAGGCACCCCTGTTCTGCACAATGTCACAGGTGAACCGTTAAGCTTATGGGATACGTTCGTAGGACTGATTCCGGGCTCATTCGGAGAGACGTCGACATTGTGTGTCTGCATCGGCGCACTGATTCTTCTGGCAACCGGCATCGCTTCATGGCGCATAATTGTATCGGCCATCGTAGGCTGCGCAGTCATGAGCCTTATCGCCAATGCTTTCGCCACACCACTATATCCGGCGTCGATGCTGACCGTAGGACAGCAACTTTGTCTGGGCGGATTCGCGTTTGCGGCTGTATTCATGGCCACAGATCCCGTCACAGCCTGCCGCACCAATGCCGGGAAATGGGTTTACGGTGCTCTCATAGGCTTCATGGCCGTTATAATACGAACCTACAACAACGGCTACCCCGAAGGAGCTATGCTGGCAGTTCTGCTTGCTAACGCCCTCGCGCCTCTTATTGACTACTGCGTTGTTCAGACAAACATCTCGCGCCGCATGCGCCGTCTGAAAGCCATAGAGAAAGGAGGTGAAGCATGAAAATCAATAAACAGAGTAACCTCTACACGATAATATATGTTGCTGTTATCGTGCTGATCGTCGGAGCTGCGCTTGCCATTACCTCTCTGAGCCTTAAAGACCGCCAGCAGGCCAACATCGACGCCGACAAGATGCGTCAGATTCTCGCTTCGGTTCACATAAGCGGCGAAGGCGACAATATCATCTCTTCATTCGAAAAGACCATTATAGCACAAAGAGTTTATGACGCCACAGGACGTCAGGCCGGCGACAATGCATTTGCTGTAGATGTTGCTGCCGAGTCTAAAAAGAGCGACTCCGAGCGTCAGTTACCCGTATATATCGCCGACCTTGATGGCGCCATCAAATTCATTATTCCGCTCTACGGCAGCGGCTTATGGGGGCCGATCTGGGGATATATCGCTTTCGATGCCGACTGTTCGACGATATTCGGCGCCTATTTTGCTCATCAGGGCGAAACCCCCGGACTTGGCGCCGAGATTGCCAAACCGGCGTTTTCGGATCAGTTCGACGGCAAACAGGTTTGGCATGACGGCCGCTTTATCCCTGTCGATGTAGTCAAAAAAGGCATGAAACCCGCCGAAGGGGCCGATTATGTCGACGGAATCTCAGGAGGTACAATCACCTCGCGGGGAGTTGCCTCGATGATAGCAAACTGCCTGACTCCATATCAGGATATTCTCAAGAATCTAAGCAATGAATTCAGCCATGGCGCAGAAAAACAATAACCTAAGCGTATTTCTTAATCCGCTGAGCCGCAATAATCCGGTTGTGGTTCAGGTGCTCGGCATCTGCTCGGTACTGGCCGTGACTGCCAAACTCGAGCCGGCCATAGTAATGGGAATTTCTGTTATTGCCGTGCTGGCGTTTGCCAATGTGATTATATCGCTGATAAGAAAGACTATTCCGGTGAATGTCAGAATAATCGTGCAGCTCGTTGTCGTCGCGGGGCTTGTAGTCTGTGTCGACCAGTTGCTTAAAGCGTTCGCCTACGACGCCAGCAAACAGTTGTCGGTATTTATCGGTCTTATAATAACCAACTGTATTCTTATGGGACGCCTTGAAGCGTTTGCCATGGCCAACAAGCCGTGGCCTGCCTTTCTCGACGGGGTAGGCAACGGATTAGGCTACTCAGTTATCCTGATTATCGTAGGGTTCTTCCGCGAACTGCTCGGATCAGGCACTTTGCTTGGCTATCAGATTATTCCCCAGTCATGGTACGACGCCGGATACGTCAATAACGGCCTGATGATTCTTCCGCCGATGGCTCTCATAGTTGTCGCATGTATAATATGGGCACAGCGCTCAGCGAACCCTGAACTCAATGAAGAATAACAGCTGTTTCTCATCCATCAATTTACAGAGCATTCAATAATGGAGAATTTCAATATTTTCATACGGTCGATTTTTGTCGACAATATGATTTTCGCATACTTCCTCGGCATGTGCTCGTTTCTGGCAGTCTCAAAGAATGTCAAGACCGCGCTCGGGTTAGGCGTTGCAGTGTCGTTCATGCTGACAATTACTCTGCCCGTCAACTATCTGCTTCAGGAATATGTGCTCAAGCCCGGCGCACTTGTCTGGTTAGGCGAGGAATTCGCCGAGGTCGATCTGAGTTTCCTATCCCTGATAATGTTTATAGCCGTCATAGCCTCGATGACGCAGCTTGTCGAGATGTCGGTCGAGAAATTTTCGCCGTCACTCTACGCTTCGCTCGGTATTTTCCTGCCTCTTATCGCAGTCAATTGCGCGATTCTCGGCGGCTCGCTGTTCATGCAACAGCGCGGCTTTTGCAGCGTGTGGACAGCTACCTGTGCCGGCGCCGGATGGGGCTTCGGATGGCTGCTCGCGATTGTTGCCATAGCCGCTATCCGCGAACGTCTTCAGGCCTACAGCAACATTCCGCGTCCTCTTCGCGGAATCGGAATCACTTTTATCATCACAGCTCTGATGGGCATTGCGTTCATGAGCTTCCTGGGCATCAAGATATAAGCAAATGGATTTACTGACAATTCTGGCCGATGTGGCCTCGACGACAATATTCTCCGGTGTCGGAATATTTCTGCTGATTTCGCTCCTGCTCGTTGCTATTCTACTGGTAGCGAAGCATTATCTCGTTCCTTCGGGGAAAGTGACTATTACGGTCAACGACGACCGCATCATCGAAGCCGATACCGGCAACTCTCTCCTGACCACTCTTTCGAACAACGGCATATTCCTCTCATCAGCCTGCGGAGGAAAAGGCAGCTGCGGACAGTGTAAAGTGCAGGTCATCGAAGGCGGAGGCGAAGTCCTTCCTACCGAGAAAGTTCATTTCACACGCCGTCAGCTCTCCGATCACTGGCGCCTTGGCTGTCAGGTCAAGGTCAAGGAAAACCTCGACATCAAACTTCCGGCGTCGGTTATGGACGTAAAAGAATGGGAATGTGAAGTCATCAGCAACCGTAATGTCGCAACTTTCATAAAGGAATTCATAGTCGCCCTTCCTCCTGGCGAGCACATGGACTTCATGCCCGGATCCTACGCGCAGATAAAGATACCGCCCTACTCTATGGACTACGACCGCGACATCGACAAAAGTCTCATAGGCGACGAGTATCTGCCGGCATGGAACAAATTCGGTCTGTTCTCGCTCAAAGCTAAAAACGACGAGCCGACAATACGCGCCTACTCAATGGCCAACTATCCTGCCGAGGGCGACCGCATAATGCTGACGGTGCGCATTGCCACTCCCCCCTTCAAGCCGAAGCCTCAGACTGGTTTTCAGGACGTTCCTCCAGGAATCGCGTCAAGCTATATATTCACTCTCAAACCCGGCGACAAAGTGAAGATGAGCGGCCCTTACGGCGACTTCCACCCAATCATCGACTCGAAACGCGAGATGATGTGGATCGGAGGGGGCGCCGGAATGGCTCCGCTAAGAGCGCAGATCATGCACATGACAAAGACCCTTCACACGACCGACCGCGAGATGCACTATTTCTACGGCGCACGCGCGCTCAACGAAGTGTTCTATCTCAACGATTTCCTCGAACTTGAGAAAGAATTTCCAAACTTCCACTTCCATCTCGCTCTCGACCGTCCCGACCCTGCCGCCGACGCCGCCGGTGTCAGATATACTCCGGGATTTGTCCATCAAGTTATCTACGACACCTATCTCAAGAACCACGACGCGCCCGAAGATATCGAGTATTATATGTGCGGCCCGGGCCCGATGAGCGCTGCGGTAAACAAAATGCTCGACTCTCTCGGTGTTGAACCTGAAATGATTCATTACGACAATTTCGGAGGATAAGCAATTATCGCTCCATCAGTTAAACGGCTGTCGCGCGACGTGCGGCGGCCGTTTCGCGTTTTTCGACAGTGGAATTTTCAAACAAACGGGCCGATATTTTCGTTTTTTTTATAAAGACATAACCAACTTGAAAATTTTTTCATATATTTGTTAGCGAATAACCATCTTTCACCGCCATGGACGTTATTGACCGTTTTCTTAAATATCTCGAGGCAGAGCTGAATCTCTCGCCCAACACGGTCGGCGCCTATGGTCGAGACCTTCGTTCGTGGGCAGACTTCGCGACCGGCGGCTCGCCCCGCGAACTGCGCGTCGACGACGTCACCACCTCCGACATCCGGTCATGGCTCGCCCGGCAAAGCAAAGCGGGATGCGGAGCCGCTACTTTGCGCCGGAAAGCGCAATCCCTCAGGTCATTCTATAAATACCTTATGCGCCACGAGGGAATTAGCATCAATCCTGCGGCCAATATAATCCCGGCAAAAATGGCGCGTTCGCTGCCGGTTCAGATAAAAGAATCAGAGACCGTGTCGATGCTCGACAACATAGTCAGCGCAACAGATAATGACCCCGACAGCTTTACATCCGTCCGCGACTCGCTCATTCTTGAGATGCTCTATGCCACCGGAATGCGCTGCTCGGAGCTGACCGACCTGCGTGACGACGCTGTCGACACCGCAGCAGCCACAATGCGCGTCGTCGGCAAGCGCCGCAAAGAGCGTGTCATTCCTTTCGGACGACCCCTTGCCGGAGCCATCGACAACTACCGGCAGCTGCGCAGTCAGATCGCCGACTCTGAAACCTCCACACTATTTGTCAGCCTCCGCGGTCGTCCGATGAACCGCCGCTCGGTCTACACAATAGTCCACAACGCGATGACTGAAGCCGGAATCCATGCCTCGCGGCTCAGTCCTCACGTCATGCGCCACTCATGCGCTACCGATATGCTGAACAACGGCGCCGACCTCAACACCGTCAGCCGTCTGCTCGGCCACGCCTCACTCGCAACAACTCAGATATATACACATCTGACCTATCGTGACCTTCAAACTAATTATGAACACGCGCACCCACGCGCAAAAAAGAAAGGAAACAACTATGGAACTTAACATCAAAGCCATCCACTTCGACACCAACGAACGTCTCGAACAGTTCATTGCCAAAAAAGCAGATAAACTCGAGCGACGCTATCCCGCCGCAACCCTCATGGAAGTAACCCTGAAAGTGGTAAAGCCCGAAACGGCGATGAATAAAAATGCCATCGTAAAAGTTACCATCCCCCAGGAGAACGAGATGGTCGCCGATAAGACTGCCGACACCTTCGAAGAGGCTGTAGACCGCTGCCTCGACGCCATCGAACGCCAGCTCGAGAAAAACAAAAACGGCAAATAATGCGTCACTGAAGATAGAATTTCGGCGAAAAATTTGTAACTTTGCGCCGTCCAAAAAATTTCTGTCTTACTAACCAACAAAATCATGGTAGATTATAAATCGCTCGGTCTTGTCAACACCCGCGAGATGTTCAAAAAGGCCATCAATGGCGGATATGCCATTCCTGCCTTCAACTTCAACAACATGGAGCAGCTTCAGGCTATCATCAAAGCTGCCGCCGAAGAAAAATCGCCCGTAATCCTTCAGGTCTCGAAAGGCGCTCGCAACTATGCCAACCCCACCCTTCTTCGCTATATGGCCCAGGGTGCAGTTGCCTACGCCAAAGAACTCGGCTGGGAGAATCCCCAGATTGTTCTCCATCTCGACCACGGCGACAGCTTCGAACTCTGCAAATCGTGCATCGAGAACGGTTTCTCGAGCGTCATGATCGACGGAAGCCACCTTCCCTACGAAGAGAATGTTGCCCTGACAAAGAAAGTCGCCGATTACGCCCATCAGTATGATGTAACCGTTGAAGGCGAACTCGGCGTTCTCGCCGGCGTTGAAGATGAAGTCAGCAGCGACCACCACACCTACACTGATCCCGAAGAAGTTATCGACTTCGCTACCCGCACAGGCTGCGACTCGCTGGCCATTTCGATCGGCACAAGCCACGGTGCCTACAAATTCACTCCCGAACAGTGCACCCGCGACGAAAACGGCCGCCTCGTTCCTCCCCCTCTGGCATTCGAAGTTCTCGACGCCGTCATGGAGAAACTCCCCGGCTTCCCCATCGTGCTCCACGGCTCGAGCTCGGTTCCTCAGGAATATGTCGAGACAATCAACAAATACGGCGGCAAACTCCCCGACGCTATCGGTATTCCCGAAGAACAGCTCCGCAAAGCTGCCAAGAGCGCCGTATGCAAAATCAACATCGACAGCGACAGCCGTCTGGCCATGACCGCAGCTGTCCGCGAGGTATTCGCCACAAAGCCCGGTGAATTCGACCCCCGCAAATACCTCGGTCCCGCCCGCGACGAAATGGAGCGCCTCTACAAGCACAAAATCGTCAACGTTCTCGGCAGCAACGGCAAAGCCTGATAGCTCCGTCGAACAATCCCTTTAACAATCGGGGCC
>OLNN01000113.1_pt1 | contig 91655 bp, 93 predicted proteins | sample 1672141 | NCBI WGS metagenome assembly OLNN01 (sample SAMEA3136652, study PRJEB25190) | human gut metagenome | biome: human gut; feature: human-associated habitat; material: faeces | place: Austria | collected 2013
TACAGGCTGTGGGTATGACAAATAAACAATTAAATTTATGTCTGCAGTTACAGGGCTTGATTTTTACGGTTGGCACCATCTGCGTCGCACTTGCTGCCGGTCTGCCCCTTGGCTATGCACTGTTTTCCTATGCGAAGCATAATGGGATTTTTGGAATGAACGTTTATCATGTTCCTCTTATCCCGATTCTTGTTATGATTCTTCTGGTTGGTATTCTACAAATTGTGCTTTCCTGTGTTTTAAGCAGTAATCTGAAAAAGGAAACGCTGGTAGAAAGAATAAAGTATCAGGAATAGCAAGTATTGCTGGGATATCCTCACCTTGGAGGGATGGGAAATGTCGCCGCCTGCAAAGACGGATCTGCCATTAAAAGGATATCCCTGGAGTGATTCACCGGTAGAAACTATTGAAACAATTATTGATGTTGTACAACTTCCGGAAAATGAAGATTATCCTGGAGAGGATGTAGTTGAAATCATAAATCTGCAGGGAGAAACAACCACTGTTTATAAGTTAGTGGATGGTCGTTATATGAATCCAACTAATACTGTTTATATTTATGATGGAAAAGACACATGGACAGATACGAATGGTGTGGAGTGGAACCAGGAAGTGAAGTAAAAAATATAACATGACATAATCGGATTGACTAAAAGAACACAGATATTTATAATGTAGGCAAAATAAGAATGCAGAACTTCGAGAGGAATAGATCACTTTACTAATGGCAGTAAAATGGTTCTAATGTGAGCGGAGAAAGAGGTTATTATGATAAAACACACAATAGCACCCATATATGACAAGAATTCCCGTATCCTGATACTGGGGAGTTTTCCATCTGTAAAATCGAGAGAACAGCAATTTTTTTATGGTCATAAGCAAAACCGTTTTTGGAAAGTACTTGCCGGGATTCTGGGATATGAAGTGCCTCAGACAATTGAGGAGAAGAAGGAGATGCTTCTGGCGAATCATATTGCTGTATGGGATGTGATTCAGAGCTGTGAGATTGAAGACTCTTCAGATGCCAGTATTCATGAGGTGATTCCTAATGATCTGTCGGAAATTCTTGCGACGGCAGATATCCGGGCAATTTATACAAATGGTGGAAAAGCTTTTGAATTGTATGATAAATACATTTACCCGGTGAATGGAATCAAAGCACAGAAACTTCCGTCAACGAGTCCTGCCAATGCAGGATATTCACTGGAGCGGCTGAAGGAAGCATGGATGGAGATCGTGAAAACGCTTATTATGTGACTGTATCGGCAGGTATTTTTGTAATGTGCAGGGATGAAAAAATTTCCACGGAAGATGCATTGTCCAGGGCAGATGAACGACTGTATGAAGCAAAGAAGCATAAAACACAAATGCTGATAAAATAAAAAAGGAAGCACTGTTCTGAAGAAATCAAAACAGTACTTCTTTTTTTATGCTTCTTTTGAAGACTCAGAATCACCGGATTCTGTTTCCTCAGTTGCTTCAGGAAGAATCACACGTACACTTTCAATGCGGTTTTTATCCAGCTTCTCAACTACCAGGCGGATATGATCATCTGTAATAACCTGGTCACCTGCGACCGGAAGACGATCCAGATGTTCAATGATGAGACCACCCAGAGAATCGTAATCTTCAGAATCAAGATGAGTGCCGAGATGATCATTTACGTCATCAAGACTCATGGATCCTTCTACGATATATTCACGGTCGGAAAGCTTTTTGATCAGTTCATTTTCGCTTTCATCGTATTCATCATGAATTTCTCCAACGATTTCTTCGAGAATGTCCTCCAGGGTGATAAGTCCGGTCATTTCACCATATTCATCAAGAACAATGGCGATGTTGAAAGTAGATTCACGCATTTCGACCAGAAGTTCAGAAATATCCTTGTATTCATAAGTAAAATGTGGCTTGCGGAGATAATCACGGATATTAAAAGGCTTGGTTGAATCATACAAAAGAAGATCCTTCATGTTGATGATACCAACGATATTGTCTTGTGTATTTTCATAGACAGGAAGACGCGTAAAACGATCCTCACGGAAAATATCAATCAGTTCATCATAAGTAGAATCAACATCCGCAAAAGATACATTGACTCTTGGAACCATAATATCTTTGGCATCTGCATCTCCCAGATCGAATACATTGTAGATCATTTTCTTTTCGTCAGATTCGATAACACCATCTTCATGGCTGACATCTACGATCGTGCGAAGTTCTTCTTCTGTCATAGCCTTATTAGCTGCATCTGGATCCACACGAAGCAATTTCATGAATACACGTGACACCATATTGATAATAAAAATAAATGGAGTCATGATCATCATAAAAAAACTAAGAATAGGAATGTAGCGCAGGGTGATTTTTTCTGCATTCAATGTAGCATAATTCTTAGGTGTGATTTCACCAAATATAAGGATGGCTACAGTAAGGGCAGCTGTGGCAATACTCACCATGTATCCGCCAAAACTGTATGCCAGTGAAGTGGCAAGAGAGGAGGCGGTGATATTAACAAGGTTATTTCCAATCAGAATAGCGCTGAGCATTTTGGGGGTATGATTCTCAACAATGTCCAGAACCTTTGCAGCACGTTTGTTGCCTTCATCGGCAAGGGCGCGCAGCCTTATTTTGTTGACTGCCATAAGAGCAGTTTCATTTGATGAAAAAAATGCGGATAACGCCAGTAATATGATCAGAATAATTAGCTGGTAAGTGTCACTTGCATCCACTCGTAAAATTCACTCCTTTAAGTTGTATTAGTCGAGATCTTTGCCTGTAAGCATTTTGTATGCCTGCAGATATTTTTCGATAGTTTTGTCTACGATTTCCTGTGGTAGTGTCCAGTCGTTTCCAGGATGAGAAGTCAGCCAGTCACGTGCAAACTGCTTGTCGAAAGAAGGCTGTCCATGGCCTGGTTCATATCCTTCTGCCGGCCAGAAACGGGAGCTGTCAGGTGTCAGCATTTCATCACCGATTACCATATTACCGTCTTCATCCAGGCCGAATTCAAATTTGGTATCTGCAATGATAATGCCTTTACTTAATGCATATTCAGCGCATTTTTTGTAAAGAGCAATCGTATTATCGCGAAGTTTCTCTGCAAGTTCGCGTCCTCTGCCAGGAAAATATTTTTCGAGATGGTCAATACTCTGCTCAAAAGAGATATTTTCATCATGATCACCAATCTCGGCTTTGGTTGACGGGGTGTAAATAGGCTCAGGAAGCTTGTCGGATTCTTTTAAGCCTTCAGGAAGAGTGATTCCGCAGACAGTGCCATTTTCCTGATAGCTCTTCCATCCGCTGCCTGTAATATAACCACGAACGATACATTCAATTGGAAGCATGTTCAGTTTGCGGCACATCATAGATTTTCCGGTATATTTCTCTTGCTGGAAAAATTCAGGCATGTCTTTTACATCAACAGAAATCATGTGGTTAGGCAGAATGTCCTCGGTCAGATCAAACCAGAACTTGGACATCTGTGTCAGTACAGTTCCTTTTTTGGTTACTTCATTGTTCAGGATAACATCAAAACAGCTGATACGGTCAGTTGCTACCATGATCAAACTGTCTCCGTTATCATAGATCTCACGTACTTTACCTTCTTTAATAGGTTTTAATTCCTGCATGTCTTTGCACCTCGTCATATGATTTTTAAAATTTCAAGGTTAAAATAGCACTTTTTACCGCGGACTGTCAAGATACAATTCTAATTGTACAGACAAATGCACAAAAAATCGGACAGGTTTTCAGATAATGTCGTCTCAGACTGTTTTTTCGCGAATGATAACAACAATCCATGGATTCTGTGCATCACATTTGTTGCCGGCGAGAAATTCCATAGTCGTAGAGATATAATCATTGTCCAAACAACGGCGGAACTGATAGGTGAGCTGTTTATGGCCACCAAAGAAAATGTCCTGCAGTGAAGAGAGTGTGATTCTTGAACGGTATAATTCTACGTCGTCGGGATGAATCAGGTTTTCGTTGAGAATACGACGATTGTATAATTCAAAATTATGCTCCAGTTCAAGTTCCTTGCCATGAAGCCGATAATCTCTTTTGAGGATTTCGTATTCTGCATTGCTGAGATTCAGTCTTGCAAGAAGCAGGAAATTTTCCGCAAGGATCTTAAAAATGGAATGTGTAACCGTTGTTTCATGAAGAAGTTCTACGGATGATTTTGGTTCTGTTACAGTAGTATCATCTGAAACAGCTTTGTGGGCATGATTATAGTGTTCATGAGGAACATTACTGAGAAGATCCTCGGCATCTGCGACTGGCATTGGTTTGAAGAAAAAGTATCCCTGCGCATAAACACAGTTCATGGAATGAAGCATCTCAATCTGCTCCGGAGTTTCCACACCTTCTGCAATAATAGGAAGCTCCAGTTTGTGTGCCATGTTAACAACAGAATTAATGATCTGAATACCTTTCTGGCGGTTTTCTGGATTCATTTCAATAAATTTCATATCAAGTTTCAAAATATCGACATTAGCATCCTTGAGCATATTAAGAGAAGAGTAACCACTTCCAAAATCATCCATAAGAATACAGAAACCATACTGATGAAGCTGATCAATCGTTTTTCTTACAATGATGTTATTTTCGGAAAATGCAGTCTCAGTAATCTCCACAAGGAGCATTTCGGGTGTCAGTCCATATTTTATGATAAGATCCTGAAGAAATTCAGGAACATTGATCGTTTCAATGTCAGCTACAGAGACATTGATGGAGATAGGAACAACATAAAGATGATCTTTTTTCCAATAGGCCAGAGTCTGGCAGACTGCATCCCAGATATAAGTATCCAGTGCAGTGATCATACCGTTATTCTCGAGAAATGGAATAAATTCTCTTGGAGAAACAAAACCACGGGAAGGACTGATCCAGCGGGAGAGAGCTTCCATACTGACGATTGCACCAGTGATACTGTTGCATTTGGGCTGCAGATAGAAAGTAAATTCTTTGTTTTCCAGACCGACTTTTACGTCGTGGAGCATCTGTTGTTCTTTTTCCAGCTGATCAATGATCTCATTTGTGAAATAACAGATCCGTTTATTAAAATTTCCCTTGATCTCGGAAGCAGCGAGCTGTGCATTGTTACACATGGTCGCTGTATCCGGATGCTTCTCTGTAATGGGGTAGATACCGATGATTGGAAGAAACCCCTCGTTCTGACTGTGGATGCCAATATAACTGCGAATTGTTTTGTAGATCAGATTGATCAGTTGCTCGTCATCAGGAATACACATAAAGAAATGATCTCCACCGAAATAGCCAGCCAGATATCCTTTCATCTGCTGTACACGAAGCAGGTACTGACTGATATTCTGAAGCAGAATATCCCCTGCTTCCTGTCCGTACCAGTTATTAAATAATTTAAAACGTTCGATGTCGATGGAAATGATACACCAGCCAGATGATTCGCATGCATCAAGGAATTCCTGAGCTTTTTCAAGAAATTCCGATCGATTGTACAGCACATTTGTTATGCCCATAAGAATATGTCCTTTAACTATATGATTAAAAATAATTATACCATTTATAAAAATATTATTCAATATAATAAACAGTATGTTGTTATAAAAAATGTAGATATATTGTAATATTTCTGTTATGATAAAAAACAAACGAAAGTATAAAGTATGCAGGAGGAAAGAAAATGAGTACAAAAGCAGATATGGCAATTGCATTTCATGATAAGGGATATAACTGTGCACAGGCAGTTGCCTGTTCGTTTTGTCAGGAATTTGGTGTAGCGGAAGAAGAGATGTTCCGGATCGCAGAAGGCTTCGGACTTGGAATGGGGATGATGGAAGTATGTGGAGCACTTTCAGGAATGATGATGATCATCGGACTGGAAAACAGTGTCGGAGAACCGGAAAAAGGCAGACTGACAAAAGGTGATACCTACAGAAAGGTAAAAGAATATGTAAAGAAGTTCCAGGAACAGAATGGTTCTTATCTTTGCAGGGAACTGAAAGGTGTGGAAACAGGAAAAGTACTTCGCAGTTGTCCGGATTGTATTCGTGATGCAGTAGCACTGACTGAGGAATATCTGGCGGCACAGAAGCAGAACTGATCTTCAGAAAAGAAGATACTTGTAAATAAAAAAATCCGTCGATACAGAATGTATGAAAATTCATAAAACTGTTTCGACGGATTTTTATGTTTGAGAGAATATTATTCAGCTACTTTGACAAACTGACTGTTGTACAGATTTTGATAGAATCCGCCCTTTGCCATAAGTTCATCATGCGATCCCTGTTCGACGATACTTCCGTCTTTCATGACAAGAATCTCATCTGCATTTCGAATCGTAGAAAGACGATGCGCTACGATAAAGCTTGTACGTCCCTCCATAAGACGGTCAAAAGCTTCCTGAACCATCAGTTCAGTTCGGGTATCGATACTGGAAGTGGCTTCATCCAGTATCAGCATTGGAGGCAGACAGAGCATGACACGGGTGATACAAAGAAGCTGTTTTTCACCCTGGCTCAGACTGTCTTCTTTTAAGCGTGTTTCCAGGCCATTTGGAAGACGGCGGATAAATTCCCAGCTGTGAGAACGTCTGGCCGCTTCGATAATTTCTTCATCGGTTGCATCTGGCTTACCGATGTTGAGATTTTCGCGGACAGTGCCGTTTTTGATCCAGGTGTCCTGAAGCACCATGCCAAAGCTGCTACGCAGAGAATGACGGGAAATTTCATTGATCGGGTGACCATCAATCGAGATTGTACCGCTGGTCACATCATAGAATCGCATCAGCAGGTTGATAAAGGTTGTTTTTCCACAGCCAGTTGGTCCGACGATTGCGATACGCTTGCCTGGTTCTGCATGCAGGTTGAAATTTTCAATCAGTTTTTTGTCCGGAACGTAGCGGAAACAAACGTTATCGATGTTGACTTCACCTCTGACATCAGTGATGGTGTCCTTGGAATCAGCACTTTCCGGTTCTTCTTCCAGAAGAGCAAAGATTCTGGCCGCGCATGCAAGTGCATTCTGAAGCTCTGTGATGACAGAACTGATATCATTGAATGGTTTCATGTACTGATTTGCATAAGCAAGAAGTACGGACAGACCACCAACAGTTAGGGAGCCGCCAGGAATCATGAAAGCACCGGCCAGGGCAACACCTGCATAAATGACATTATTGACAAAACGTGTGGACGGGTTGGTCAGGCTACTGTAAAAGACCGCTTTCTGACTGCATTCTTTTAATTCTTCATTGATCAGAGCAAAACGTCCAGATGATTTATCTTCGTATCCGAAGGCCTGTACGATCTTCTGATTTCCAATCATTTCTTCGATAAGTGCGGTCTGACGGCCACGTGCATCACTCTGCTTCCGGAACATATGGAAGGAACGTGAGGAAATAAATTTTGCAACAAAGAAACTGAGCGGAGTCAGAACAATGACCATCAAAGTGATCCAGATATTCTTAGAAAACATGAAAAGCAGAGTTCCGATGATCGTAACGATTCCTGAGAAAAGCTGTGTGAATCCAAGCAGAAGACCATCCGAAAGAATATCGGTATCAGCAATGACGCGGCTTATGATATCACCGGTGCTGTGGCTGTCCAGATAGGAGAGCGGAAGTTCCTGAATATGACGGATCGCTTTTGCACGGATATCCTGTACCGTACGGAAGGTCATACGGTTGTTAATGATATTCATGATCCAGGTAGCAACACTGGAAACGATGATCATCACAAGAATCCGGCTGAGATAATACCACATCATACGGAAATTAACTTCACGTTTGGCAACTACCTGGTCAATCGCATTACCGAAAAGTACCGGTACATATAACTGCAGGATGACAGATACAGCTGCCAGAATAATGCTCAGGACCAGAAGAAAACGGTATTTTCCGATAAAGCGGAGTACTTTCCAGAGGATTTCCATGCTGGTCGTATTTGTCTGCTGTTTGTTCTGTTTGCTCATAAGGTCACCTCCGAAGTATTAACGGATACGGCTGTATTTGATGTATTGTATTTTTCACGTTCTTCCGGGAACTGGGAGAAATAGATTTCGCGGTACGTATCGCAGGTGCGGATAAGGTCATCGTGAATGCCTTTTCCAACAAGCTCACCGTCATCCAGAACAAGGATCAGATCTGCCTGACGGATACTTGCAGCACGCTGGGATACCAGGAAGGTGGTAACATTTCCACTGAGCTGATGGAGAGATCTGCGAAGTGCAGCATCTGTTGCAAAATCCAGAGCACTGGCACTGTCGTCAAGAATCAGAAATTCCGGTTTCTTTACAACGGCACGTGCGATAGTAAGACGCTGACGCTGACCGCCGGAAAGATTTCGTCCATTCTGTTCCAATTTGAAATCAAGCTGTCCATCTTTGTTTTCTACAATTTCACGAGCCTGTGCGGTCGTGAGTGCATCCCAGATTTCTTCATCTGTCGCATTTTCACGTCCCCATTTCATGTTTTCGCGGATGGATCCTTTAAAAAGTACAGCGCGTTGTGGAACAACACCGATCTTTTCACGAAGGTCATGCTGGCTGTAGTTCTGGATATTTTGCCCGTCTATCTGTATAGTTCCGCTGGTCGCATCATAAAAACGGGCAATCAGGTTGACCAGGGTGGATTTACCGCTTCCGGTACCTCCGATGATTCCAACAGTCTGGCCTCTTTTGACAGAAAAGCTGATATTGGAAAGGCTGGGTGCGCCTGATTCTGCATAAGTAAAAGTAAGATCATGGAATTCGACTGCGTTTTCGCCGCAAACTGCAGTGGAGGCAGTAGAAACCGGATGATTCATGGAAGATTTTACTTTGAGAATATCGGCAACACGGTTTGCACATGCGGCAGATTTGTTTAGTGTAATGATCAGAGAAGCAAGTTTAATGAGTTCAACGATCATCTGAGCCATATAGTTATAAAGAGCAACGACCTGTCCCTGCTGCATATTTCCGAGATTGACCTGGAGTCCTGCATTATTGATCAGAATGACTGTTGCGATATTGATCAGTACATAAGTTACCGGATTTAGAAGAGCAGACAGCTTTCCGACAAATTCGTTCAGCTTTGTAAGCTGAGCATTGCAGGCATCAAATTCACGGACGGCTTCTTCTTCGCGACAAAAAGCGCGGATGACACGTACACCGGTCAGGTTTTCACGGGTTAGTCCTGTAACTGCGTCCAGACGTGCCTGTACCTTGCCAAAAAGCGGAATACTCAGGTACATGATCACAAATACAACCAGGAAAAGCACCGGAATAGCAACAACAAAGATCAATGCACAACGTGTGTTGATCGTAAAGGCCATGATCATGGAACCCAATACAATAAAAGGACTTCGAAGAAGAAGGCGCAGGCCCATATTTACACCGTTCTGTACCTGATTGATATCATCTGTAAGACGGGTGATCAGAGTATCTGTTCCAAGAGTATCAAGTTCTGTGTAAGAAAGCTTCTGCACATGGTCGTAAACGGCCTGTCTCAGTTCTGTGGCAAATCCTACACTGGCCTTAGCTGCAAAAAACTGGGCGGTGATGCTGACTGCGAGTCCGGCAGCTGCCATGAGTACCAGAATAAAAAATCGCTCGATGATATACGGGCGATCATTTCCAGTGATACCTACATCAATGATCTGCGCAATGACTACCGGGACAAGCAGATCAAACACAACTTCCAGAAATTTGAAGAAAGGGGCAAGAATGCTTTCTTTCCTGTAATTTTTCAGATAGATTGCGAGAGATCGCATTTTTAGGTTTCCTCCGTTTTTTACTATATTATTGTGTTGCTGTTGGTTATTATTGGCAGCAACAGATTGACATTCCCTATTATAGTCCTGTATCATAAGAAATAGCAAGGGCATAAATACTATAAGTAAAAAGAGGAAAATCTATGAGAAGAGAAGTGACACTGGAAGAAATTTCAGATGGAAGATTATATGATGCGAATGATATGGTCAAAGCAGATTGTCAGGACTGCAAAGGCTGTCATGACTGCTGTACAGGGATGGGAGATTCTGTCCTTCTGGATCCGTATGATGTCTGTCGATTGAGCAGAGGTCTCCGGAAAATACCGGAAGAACTGATTGGGAGTGTGCTTGAACTTGGGATTTCTGATGGCAATGTTCTGCCACATCTGGCAATGCGCGGAACAGAGGAAAAATGCGTTTTCCTGAATCAGGAAGGCAGATGCTCCATACATGAGATTCGTCCTGGATTCTGCCGGTTGTTTCCACTGGGAAGATATTATACGGAAGATGGATTTAAATATATCATTCAGATCCATGAATGTGCAAAGAAAAACCGTTCCAAGATCAAGGTAAAAAAATGGATCGACACACCGGACCTCAGACAATACGAAAAATTTGTATGGGATTGGCATCAGTTTCTTCTGGATGTACAGGAAGTGTTTTACCAGACGGAAGATGCGGATCTGATCAAAAATCTGAATATGTATGTGCTCGGCCGTTTTTATACAAAGTCATATGAAGAAAACAGAGATTTTTATGAACAGTTTTATGAACGTCTTGAAGAAGCAAAAAAACTTCTGAGCCTGGGAGTATGATCCCGGGCCTCAGAAGTTTTTTTGAATGAAAAGTTACTGATTATCTTTTGCAAGGAGTTCATTAAGAAGCTGATGAATGGTCTTGTTTAATACAGGATGTCTGTAATAAGGAGCAATCTCATCCATTGGCTTCAGGACAAAATCACGATTTTCCATATCAATATGTGGAATATGAAGATCCGGAGTGTCTATGATCTCATTATCATAGAACAGAATATCCAGATCAAGAGTACGCGGTCCCCAGTGAATGATACGTTCTCTGTTTGCGGCCGCCTCCAGTTCGTGAAGACGGTCCAGAAGTTCTTCCGGGGTGAGCAGCGTACGGAGTTTCAGAACACCATTCAGAAATTCATCCTGTTCCACACCACCATAAGGTTCTGTAACTAAATATTCAGATACAGCTTCTACTTCACAGGAAGGAGTAGTACGGAGTCCCTGAATGCCATCATCCAGGAACTTCTTTTTGTCCCCAAGGTTGGAACCAAAGGCTACATAGGCAGTATGCCATCCGCGGGTGATCTCCACAGCAACCGTTTCGAGTGGGAGACCGACCGGAGCCCATGGCTTTTCAACACGCAGAGTGATCATTTTGAGAAGCGGAAGCTCCTGAAGCAGCATCTGGCAGAGATTTTCTGCAAGTGCCTCCAGAAGTTTATAAGTATGCTCTTTTGTGAATTTGGTGATCATATGGCTGACTTCTCCATAATGAATAGAAGCAGTCAGTTCATCGGTCAGACCTGCTTTTCGGGTATCCGTGTAAAGAGTGGCAGAAATAACAAATTTCTGGCCGAGAATATTTTCCTCCGGAAAAACTCCATGGTTTGCAAAAATCTCCAGGTTTTTGATCTCAATCTTATCCATTTATTTTATATTCCTTCCAAGAATTGCTTCAGTCATAAGGATAGCACGTTTGTTTTCTTTGATATCATGTACGCGGACAAAAGCACAGCCTTTCATGACACCGATGACAGAAGTGGCAACGGTGCCTTCTACACGCTGATCAACCGGAAGATCCAGAGTAAGACCAATCATGGACTTACGGGAGGTTCCGAGCAGAACCGGGAATCCGAGATGCTGAAAAAGTTCCAGATGATTCATGGTTTCCAGATTCATTTCATATGTTTTGCCGAAACCAACGCCCGGATCAAGAATGATTCGTTCGTCTTTGATTCCGGCTCCTCGGGCAATATTGACACATTCCTGTGTTTCAGCAAGCATATCTATGAGAAAGTTATTGTATTCTGTGTTGGCTTTGTTGTGCATAAGACAGCAGGCTACATCATGTTTGGCGATGACACCGGCCATGTCCGGATCATATTTGAGCCCCCAGACATCGTTGACCAGATCGGCACCTGCCTGGACAGCTGCATCTGCAACACTTCCTTTGTAAGTATCTACAGAGATTGGTACATCAAAACGTTTACGAAGTGCTTCGATGACCGGAACGACACGTGCTGCTTCTTCTTCGGCACTGACCGGAGTATGCCCCGGACGGGTGGATTCACCGCCGACATCCAGAATATCAGCACCGTCTTTGATCATAGCTTCTGCATGCATCAGAGCATGGTCCATAGTATTCCATTTGCCACCATCAGAAAAAGAATCCGGGGTCACGTTCAGGATGCCCATAATATAAGTTCTGTTTTTTACATCAAATTCACGATTTCCGATTTTCATGATCTAAGATTCTCCTTTTAATATTGAATCATCATATTTTTTTTTGAAAGATCCCAGTAGCATTCTTTTTCTGCAGGACAGAGAAAACACATACGGGATTTTTTATCTGCTTCATAAAGAATCCGGCTCAGGGAATAAGCTTCATTTTTTGAGGAACGATGTTCCCCGATTGCCGTCAGAATCTGCTCTTTTTCTGCAGAAGAAAAAGCAAGATCAGATAAAATTTGTTCAGCAATCTGTACACCGGCTTCGTCATGCGGGGTACCATCCATATACTGTCTGACGCGACCGATATCATGGAGAAGTGCAGTGCAGTAGATAAGTTCACGGGAGCAGTTAAGTCCTCGTTCCAGTGCAAATATGTAAGCAAGTCTTGCGACATCCAGAAAATGTTCCGGTGTATGACGGCAGAAGATACGGTCAGCTTCAAGGTGTATAAGATCTTTCAGATTTTGCTGATAGAGAGGATGCTGCCAGATAGCATTTACTCTTGTCATATCGGTATGCATCAGTCTTTTACCATGGAGAGGAACTGTTTCTGAAGTTCACGGTCTGTCTTGAAATCACCGCGGGTAACGGTAGTAATCGTTTTGCTTCCTGGTTTTTTGATCCCACGCATGGTCATGCAGGTGTGTTCCGCTTCCAGCATTACCATGATACCCTTAGGATTCAGGGCACGTTCCAGTGCATCGGCAATCTGTACAGTCAGGCGTTCCTGAATTTGCGGTCTTCTTGCATAGACATCAACAGTACGGGCAAGTTTACTGAGACCGGTCACTTTGCCATTTGGAATATAAGCTACATGAGCTTTGCCATAAAAAGGCATCAGATGATGTTCACACATAGAATAGAAAGTAATATCTTTTTCCAGTACCATTTCGTTATTTTCTACTTCAAACTGTTTGGCAAGATGATGATCCGCTTCTTCATCCAGTCCACCATAAATTTCCGTACACATACGTGCAATTCGGTCCGGAGTATCTTTGAGACCTTCGCGTTCTGTGTCTTCACCGATTCCTTCAAGAAGGAGACGGATTGCCTGTTCTACTTTCTGTTTATCTACCATTAAAAAAACAACCTCCTGTTAAACATGATATCGTGTACTGTGGAGATTGTCTTTTTTTGTCGAGCTGATAGTGTGTTAAAGCGAAAAAGATATCTCCAATTGTGATAGAACGTATGTCGAAAAACGTATCCCTACACAATATGAGATATCCTCTTATATTGTTGCAACGGGTGCGGATCATATACCGTAAGACGGACTTTTCGTTTCGGCGACAACTCCCCATTCGCTGAACACTTGACGCATATGATCCTATTTTGCATATCATTCATTTCCCGTACAGTATAGCATAGATGTATTCGATATAAAAGGGGTAATTTGTTGAAAAAAATATTCATTTCTAATATATATTGACGAGAATTGGCAGACATGATAGCATAGAGGTATCTTTCAAAAAGAAATATAAAAAACGATAAAGATTCACAGATTACGGACCGACAGGGATAACGACTGTGTGTATGGATACACACGTGCGTTGTCTCTTTTTTTATACGTGTTTTGCACGGAGAGGGAGGAAAAACATGTTTTTGATGATCGATAATTATGATTCGTTTGTTTACAATCTGAAAGCGTATTTTGAGGAGTTGGGAAGGGAGATCATGGTCAGGAGAAGTGATCAGATTAATATAGAAGAAATAGAAAAGATGCAGCCGGAAGGAATCATTCTTTCGCCCGGACCGAAACGTCCATGGGATGCTGTGCGATGTGTAGAAACAGTGAAATGGTTTCAGGGAAAGATCCCGATCTTAGGTGTCTGTCTGGGACATCAGGTGTTGGGACATTGCTGTGGAGCTGTTGTAGAGAAAGGGAGCCGTCCAATGCATGGAAAGGTGACAGGGATCCGAAATAATGGAACGGGATTATTTGAAGGACTGCCGGAGAAATTTAAAGTAACCAGGTATCATTCACTGGTTGTGAGAGAAGACAGTATTCCGGAAGAATACCGGGTAGATGCTGTGGCTGAAGATGGAGCGGTAATGGGAATCTCGCACAGAGAAATCCCTCTTTATGGCGTACAGTTTCATCCGGAAGCAGTCCTGACGGAATATGGTCATGAGTTGTTAGAAAATTTCTGCTGTATCGCAGAGAAATTCAACAAAAATGAATAAAAAATCTATGAAATATATAAGAAAAATCTATAGAAATGTTTCGAAAAATGGACAGAGAGGAAAAATAGATGTATAATATAAACCGCGTGATAAAAAAATTGACTCCACACAGATCAGCAGCAGAACTGTTCAAATATTTTTCGGATGAAAAGGACTGTGTATTTCTGGATTCATCTCTTGTGAACGGGCTTGGAAGATATTCAATCATAGGAGTGCGGCCATATCTCAAATTAGTAAAAGATGATCATGTTTTTTTTATAAATGAGCAGAAGGTATCGGAACTCTCATTTGAGGAATATCTCAAAAAATATCTGTCTGAGCATAAAGATCAGAACAAAAGCGGGCTTCCAATGCTATCAGGGGCAATCGGATATTTTTCGTATGAATACGGGCGGAAATTAATGGAAATACCATCTCATAAGGAAAATCTGGTAACGATTCCGGATGCAGTACTTGTTTTTTATGACATGTATATCATAGAGGATTGTCATGAGAAGAAAACATTTCTGGTGGCCAATGGAATTACAGAAGATGCAGAGAAACTGATCGAATCTGTTGAAAAGCGTCTGACAGAAGTATTATTAGAAAAAGAACAGGTCGCAGACGGATCATTTAATATAGAAATAACACCAAATTTTAAAAAAGAAGAATACAAACAGGCTGTTGATGAGATGATTCGATATATCATCGAAGGTGATATCTATATCACAAATATGACGCAGCAGCTTGAGGTAAAGAGCAATAAAAAACCACTGGATGTTTTTTATGATTTGAGAGAAAACAATCCGTCACCATTTGGCGGCTATATGGATTACGGTGATTTTCAGATTGTCTGTGCATCACCGGAGCGATTCCTTAAGATGAAGAAGGGACATGTGAATACACGTCCGATCAAGGGAACGCGAAAAAGAGGTGAGACTCTGGAAGAGGATCTCCTTATGAGAAATGAACTCAAAAATTCAGAGAAGGATAAGAGTGAACTTCTTATGATCGTTGATCTCGAGCGGAATGATCTGAACCGCGTGTGCAAACCTGGAAGTGTCAAAGTGACGGAACTTTTTACGGTGGAAGAATATGCAACAGTATTTCATCTGGTTTCTGACATCGAGGGAGTACTTCAGGAAAACAAAACGATAATGGATCTGCTTGAAGCAACGTTTCCTGGCGGTTCTATTACAGGAGCCCCGAAATATCGTGCGATGGAGATCATTGATGAACTGGAGAACAACCGCAGAAATCTGTACACAGGTTCCATCGGTTACCTGACATTAGATGGAGACTGTGATTTTAATATAGTGATCCGTACAGCATTGCACAAAGATGGAATGTATTATCTGGGAGTTGGCGGTGGCATCACTGCTGAATCAGACCTGGAATTTGAATATGAGGAGACCCTTCAGAAAGCGAAAGCGGTTCTGGAGGCTATGAAATAAAGTCTGGAGTGATAAAAAGATATGGATATTAGACTGGATGAGGGATTTTTGTTTGGAATGGGAGTATTTGAAACGGTTGCAGTGGAACAAGGCAGACCGTTACTTCTGGAACAACATCTGAACAGAATGCAGGGATCCGCTGATTTTTTGAAATTGGGTTCCTGTGCAGAACGTGGACTTACAAAAGAAAAAATCGCAGAATATCTGAGTACACAGGAAATGTCGGTGAAGATGCATGGAGCACTTAAAATCGTGATGTCAGCTGAGAATACCTTCTTTCAGATGAGAGAAAATCCATATATGGATGAAATCTATTCCAGAGGATTTATGACGGACCTAAGCAAAGTCAGACGAAACGAGACTTCTCCACTAGTTTATCATAAGACATTTAATTATGGTGACTGTATTTTGGAAAAAAGAGCAGCCGCAGCAGCCGGTATCAATGAAAAGATATTTATTAACACCAAAGGACAGATCAGTGAAGGAACTGTCTGCAATGTCTTTTTTGTACGTAAAAATATGATCTATACACCGCAGCTTTCCTGCGGCCTGCTGCCGGGTATCCTGCGTGAATATATTATGGAAAGATTTCAGGTGACAGAAACGATCATTTATCCGGATGAGCTGATGTATTATGAGGAGTGTTTTGTGACAAACTCACTCATGGGTGTGATGCCGGTAAGACAGCTTGGAAATATCTGTTTTCCGCATCGCGTAAAAGCAGACGAAGTAAGAGAAATATACGAAAAAGAAAAAATGTCCCTGTGAGGGGCATTTTTTTTGCCTGAATTGTGTCAAAAAAGTCACAAAAAAACGATTGACTTTCAAAGGCGAAATTTTGTATAATAGGATAATTCGGAAATAGAAAAAGACAGATAAGGAGGCAGACAGAAAAGATGAATAAGACACTTTTTAAATCCATCCGGGAATATAAGAAACAGTCATTGCTGGCGCCGTTTCTCGTAATTCTGGAGGTCATGATGGAGGTTCTCATTCCTCTGGAAATGGCAAAGATCATAGATGTTGGAATAGCCAATGGTGATCTTGGTTATATTGTACAGCGCGGAATAATTCTTGTTGCAATGGCGATGCTGGCATTGTTTTTTGGTGTGCAGGCCGGTAATATGGCAGCCGTAGCGGCTGCTGGTTATGCGAAAAATCTTCGTCATGATATTTTCTATAAGGTGCAGGATTTTTCTTTCAAAAACATTGACCATTTCTCCACATCAGGTCTGGTCACACGAATGACAACAGATATTACAAACGTGCAGATGGCATATATGATGAGTATCCGTCTTCTGGCAAGAGCACCGATCATGATTCTTCTTTCCTGGATCATGACACTGCTGATCAATGTAAAGATTGCACTTCTGTTCCTGATCGTAATCCCACTTCTTGGTGGAACACTGATGTTTATAGCAAAGAAAGCGCATCCACATTTTATCAGAGTATTTGACGAGTATGATGAACTGAACAATTCTGTACAGGAAAATGTTAATGCATCACGTGTGGTAAAGGCATTCGTAAGAGAAGATTACGAGATAAACAAATTTCACGGTGTGTCCAATTATGTATATACCCTGTTTACAAAAGCAGAAAAAATCGTTGCATGGAATTCTCCGGTCCTGCAGTTCATGATGTACGCGGTTGTACTTCTGATCGCGCTGATCGGTGGACGAAGCATTGTATTTGGAACCATGGAGACTGGAGAACTGACAAGTGTGATCGTATATGCAATTCAGATTCTGATGTCTCTGAATATGGTAACTTTTGTATTTGTCATGATCATGATCGCAGGGGCTTCCACAGACCGTATCACAGAGGTGCTTAATGAAGTTCCGGAGATGCAGGACAAAGCGGATACAGTGAAAGAAGTCAGAAATGGCGAGATTACTTTTGAACATGTAGATTTCAGCTATGCGGGTGAAGGCGGAAACCTTTCCTTGAAAGATATCAACCTTCATATTAAATCAGGACAGACAGTTGGTATCATTGGCGGCACCGGAAGTGCCAAATCTACACTGGTACAGATGATCCCGAGACTTTATGATGTCACTGGTGGTGCAGTAAAAGTAGCCGGAGTCGATGTACGTGACTATAATCTGGAAGTTCTGCGTGACCAGGTATCTATGGTTCTGCAGAAAAATGTATTATTTTCCGGCACGATCTACGATAATATCCGCTGGGGCAATGAACATGCCAGTGATGAGGAAGTTAAAAGAGTCTGCCGTCTGGCGCAGGCAGATGGATTTGTAAATGAGTTCCCGAATGGTTATGAGACCATGATCGTACAGGGCGGTAATAACGTTTCCGGTGGACAGAAACAGCGTCTATGCATTGCACGTGCACTGCTTAAGAAACCTAAAATCCTGATTCTGGATGATTCCACCAGTGCAGTAGATACCAAAACAGATGCATTGATCCGTAAAGCATTCCGGGAAGAGATCCCGGACACGACCAAGATCATCATTGCACAGAGAGTTTCTTCGATAGAAGATGCCGATCAGATCATTGTGCTGGATGATGGTAAGATCGCAGGTGTGGGAACATCGGAAGAACTGCTGCAGACAAATGAGATCTACAGGGAAGTATATGAATCTCAGGTGAAAGGAGGAGAAGAGGATGAATAAGAATAAAAAACCGAAAATGAAAAAAAATGATTTAAAGACGGCAAAACGTCTGATGAAATATGTGACAGAGAAATATAAATTCCAGTTTATTCTTGTTTTCTTCTGTATCCTGATCAGTGCTGTGGCGACAACTGCAGTCTCTCTTTCTCTGAGATACCTTCTGGATGATTTTATCCTGCCGCTTGTTGGACAGAAAACCCCGGATTTTGCAGGACTTTATAAGGCCCTGACTGTTTTGGGCGTAATCTTTCTGGCAGGTGTCATTGCAACATTTATTTACACAAGAATGATGGTTTATATCGGACAGGGTGTACTCAAAAGAGTACGTGATGATATGTTTGAACATATGCAGACACTGCCAATCCGTTACTTCGACCAGAATACAAATGGTTCGATCATGAGTCTTTATACCAATGATACAGATACATTGAGACAGATGATCAGCCAGGCAATTCCACAGGCACTGATGGCATTGTTTACAATTGTTGTCACTTTTATTTCCATGCTGGTGCTGAGTCCGCTTCTTACGATACTTGCAGTAGTGATCATTTTTGTGATGCTTGCTGTTACCGGCAGGATCGGAGCAAAGAGTGGAAAATACTTTGTACATCAGCAGATGTCTCTGGCAGATGTGACCGGATTCGTGGAAGAACGAATGAACGGACAGAGGGTAGTAAAGGTATTTAATCATGAGGCAAAATCAAAAGAAGAGTTTGATCAGCTCAATGAAGTTCTTTTTGAGAGCGCCTCACAGGCAAATAAATACGGTAATATGATGGGACCAGTTATCGGAAATATCGGAAACCTGCAGTTTGTACTGACGGCGGTTCTCGGTGGAATCCTTTCTGTAGCAGGCATCGGAGGAATCACACTTGGTGTTATGGCTTCCTATCTGCAGTTCACCAAAAGCTTCACTCAGCCGTTCATGCAGGTGGCACAGCAGTTTAATTCCATCGTCATGGCGCTTGCCGGTGCGGAAAGAATTTTCAATCTGATCGATGAGAAACCGGAAGAGGATGAGGGTTATGTAACACTTGTCAATGCAAGAAAAGATGAGAATGGCAACATTGTAGAATGCAAAGAGAGAACCGGCATGTGGGCATGGAAACATCCGCATTCTGCAGATGGCTCCGTATCCTATACAGAGCTGAAAGGTGATGTAAGATTTGAGGATGTAACCTTTGGATATAATGAAGACAAAACAATTCTTCACGATATCAGCCTGTATGCGAAGCCCGGACAAAAACTGGCATTCGTCGGCTCTACCGGAGCCGGTAAGACAACCATAACCAATCTGATCAATCGTTTTTATGATATCCAGGAAGGAAAGATCCGTTATGATGGAATCAATATTACCAAGATCAAAAAGGATGATCTGAGACATTCTCTTGGAATCGTTCTTCAGGACACACATTTGTTTACCGGTACGATTCGTGATAATATCCGTTATGGCAAGTTGGATGCAACGGATGAAGAAATATATGCAGCAGCAAAACTGGCACATGCAGATCAGTTTATACAGATGCTCCCGAAAGGATACGATACGATGCTGAGCGGGGATGGTGAAGAACTTTCTCAGGGGCAGAGACAGCTTCTGTCCATTGCGCGGGCAGCAGTTGCAGACCCACCGGTACTGATTCTGGATGAAGCAACTTCCAGTATCGATACCCGTACAGAAAGTATCGTACAGAAAGGTATGGACAACCTGATGAAGGGCCGTACCGTGTTTGTGATCGCGCACAGACTTTCTACGATTCGAAACAGTGATGCGATTATTGTTCTGGAACATGGCAAGATCATTGAGAGAGGTGACCACAAAGACCTCATTAAACAGAAAGGAACTTATTATCAGCTGTATACTGGTAAACTGGAACTTTCATAAAAAATATTACAGAGACAGAATTTCCTGATAATCTGGAGTTCTGTCTCTTTGCATATTCGGTAATCTGTGAGAAAAAATGGTGCAATATGTGCAACAATTAACTGTATTTTTATTCCGGACGTGGTATACTGTCAACAAAAAGAAATGGGGGCTCAATATGTTAAAATCATGGACACCGGGCGAAGGACCGGACAAAGATGAGATGAAGGTGCAGCTTGAGAAAACCAGAAACAGACTTTATGATCTTCAGATGAAGATCAAGGAGCATAAACTCCCGGTGCTGGTTCTTTTTGAGGGATGGAGTGCAGCAGGCAAAGGCAGCATGATCGGCAAAGTGATCAGAAATATTGATCCTCGCTTTTTCAAGGTTGCCACGATGTCAGCTCCGACAGAGGAAGAGGTACGCAGACCGTTTCTGTATCGTTATATGAAACAGATCCCGGAAGAAGGCAAATTTACATTCCTGGATTCCGGATGGATGGAACAGACGGTGAAGGAAGTATTGAATGGAGAACTCGAAGGAGATGCTTATGAGCGGCGTATCGAGAGCATCAGGCGTTTTGAAAGGCAGCTTACGGACAATGGATATCTGGTCCTGAAATTCTTTATGGAGATTGATAAGGACGAACAGGAAAAACGTATGAAGAAGCTGCTTTCCAAGGATGATACCAAGTGGCGTGTGACAGGATTCGATAAATGGCAGAACAAACATTATAAGAAGTGCGAGAATGTATTTGACCGTTATATGAAAGACACCAATATGTCCAGTTCGCCGTGGTATATCATTGATGCAAAGGATAAGAAGTGGGCAGAGCTGCAGGTGATGGATACACTGGTCAGCAGTATTGAAGTGGCATTGCAGAACCAGAGTCATTCGGTACCGATCCTTCAGAATGTTTTTCCACTGGTCAAGATGCCTAAGCTGAAAGATGTAGAGCTGGAAGGCAAGACAATTGACGAAGAAGAGTACCAGAAAGAATTGAAGAAGCTGCAGGCCAAACTGGGAGAACTGCATAATCGCCTGTACCGTAAGCGGGTTCCGGTGATCATTACCTATGAGGGATGGGATGCGGCCGGCAAAGGCGGCAATATCAAACGAATTGCAGGGGCATTGGATCCTAGAGGATATGAGGTACAGCCAATCGCCAGTCCGGAGCCACATGAGAAGGCTCGGCATTATCTCTGGAGATTCTGGACAAGACTTCCGAAGGATGGGCACATTGCAATCTTTGATCGTACGTGGTATGGCCGTGTCATGGTAGAACGGTTGGAAGGATTCTGCAGTGAAAATGACTGGAAACGTGCTTACAATGAGATGAATGAATTTGAAAAGGAACTCCACGACTGGGGTGCAGTGATCATCAAATTCTGGGTGCAGATTGATAAAGATACACAGCTGGAGCGTTTTAATGACCGCCAGAATAATCCGGAGAAACGCTGGAAGATCACAGACGAAGACTGGCGAAACCGTGAAAAATGGGATCAGTATGAAGAAGCAGTCGATGAGATGCTGAAGAAGACGAGTACAACGTTTGCACCGTGGCATATTCTGGAGTCCGTTGACAAGAAATATGCACGTATCAAAGCACTGAAGATTGTAATTGAAGAAATTGAGAAAGCACTGAAATAAAGAAGAACCTCTCTGTCGGCAATTGGTCCGGCAGGGAGGCTTTTTGCATATAAAGCAATTTCAGGATCTCAGATAATTTTTCATGGTCTTCAGAGCATTTTTTTCAAGGCGGCTGACCTGCGCCTGAGAGATGCCGATTTCATCAGCAACTTCCATCTGTGTCCGACCCTCATAGAAGCGCATTTCAATGATGTGCTTTTCTCTCTGGTTAAGCCGGTTCATGGCTTCCCGGAGAGATAGGTTTTCCAGCCAGTGGTCTTCTTTGTTTTTCTGATCGCTGATCTGATCCATGACATACAACGTATCGCCACCCTCGGAGTATACCGGTTCAAACAAGCTGACAGGACTCTGGATCGCATCCAGGGCATATACGATCATTTCTTTTTCAATGCCGATCTCATCAGCAATTTCATCGATCGTTGGTTCCTTCAGATTCTTTTTGATCATATTTTCTTTGGTATAAATGGCTTTATAGGCAATGTCGCGCAGAGAACGGCTTACCCGGATACTGTTATAATCCCGTAGATAGCGGCGGATCTCACCGATGATCATCGGGACTGCATATGTCGAGAATTTGACATTCAGTGTATCGTCAAAATTATCGACGGCTTTCATAAGACCAATGCACCCGATCTGAAAAAGATCATCGGCATTTTCATTGCTGTTCTGAAATCGTTTGATAACACTTAACACAAGGCGGAGATTTCCTTTGATATATTGTTCGCGGGCTTCAGAATCTCCTTTTTTGATCTTTTGAAATAATGCTTCTTTTTCGTCCGACTTTAGGATCGGAAGACTGGATGTATTTACCCCGCAGATTTCTACTTTATTAAGTGCCATCAAAATATCCTCCTCATCTCTTATTTCTGGTACTAGAAATGATTCTCAGGGAGGACAGGAAATATTCTTTTCTGGGAAAAATATAAAAATTAATAGCCCTTGACAGTGTCAGAGAAGGTGGTCTTTGTGAAAACATTTTTCTTCTTTGACTTCGACGAGGATGATATCATCACCAATCTGGCAGATGCAGCACCAGGGAATGATGTATTCGCTTTCTCTGCCGGGAAAAAAACAGAATTTGCCGGGACCTGGAACGATGAGAGCAGTGATGGCTCCTGTTTTGCGGTCGAACTCCAGATCGACCGGGCAGCCAAGACTGCGACAGGTACAGGTATTGATGACTTCTTTCTGTCTAAGCTCACATAATCGCATGAATTTACCACTTTTTATAAAAGATATGCAAAATTTATCTGAAATATACAGGTCCATTTCTTGACATTGTCCGAAAAAATAAAGTATAATTATTTCATTAAAAGGGGAAAGAGGGGAAAATACTGTGAGATGCCCGTTTTGTAATCAGGATAACAGCAAGGTTGTAGACTCCCGACCGGTAGAGGATACAAATTCAATCCGGAGACGGCGAATGTGTGAATCCTGTGGAAAAAGATTTACGACATACGAAAAAGTTGAAACTATTCCATTGAGTGTCATTAAGAAGGATCAGACACGTGAACAGTATGACCGTTCCAAGATTCAGGGCGGAATTCTGCGTGCCTGCTATAAGAGACCGATTCCGGTGGAAAAGATCGAGTCGCTGATGGATTCTATAGAGGGAGATATTTTTGACACAGCAGACAAAGAAATTTCCAGTACCCGCATTGGTGAGATTGTCATGGAACATCTGAAGGACCTGGATGCAGTTGCTTATGTTCGCTTTGCTTCTGTCTACAGAGAATTCAAGGATGTCAGTACATTTATGGATGAACTGAAGAAATTTATGGAACCATAAAGAAAACATGAAAATATAAAAAGGCGCTTCGGATCAGAAATCCGGAACGCCTTTTGGATTATACTTACGAATGAACAGGAGATTAAACAATACCCTGAGCCATCATTGCATCTACAACCTTTTCGAAACCTGCAATGTTAGCACCAACAACGAAGTTGTCCGGCATATCATAACGTTTTGCAGCATCGCTGATCTTAGCATAGATGTCAACCATGATCTGATGAAGTTTGGCATCAACTTCTTCGGATGTCCAGGAAAGTCTCTGAGAGTTCTGGCTCATTTCCAGTGCGGAAGTAGCAACACCACCTGCATTGGATGCTTTTCCAGGAAGGAAGAGAACACCGTTTGCCATAGCGTAGTCTGTAGCTTCTCTTGTAGTAGGCATGTTTGCACCTTCTACGATATATTTGCATCCGTTTGCAATCAGAGTTTTTACACCATCAAGGTCAAGTTCGTTCTGAGTTGCGCATGGAAGATATACATCACATTTGATGTTCCAGATGCCAACACCTTCTGTGTAAGTAGCACCTTCTACACGTTCAGCGTATTCTTTGATACGTCCACGTTTTACTTCTTTGATATCTTTGACAACATCAAGGTTGATTCCGTTTGGATCATGGATATATCCGTTAGAGTCGCACATTGCAACAACCTTTGCACCAAGCTGAGTAGCTTTCTGTACTGCATAGATTGCAACATTACCGGAACCTGTAACAACAACAGTTTTTCCGTCAAGAGAATCGTTGTGGTCTTTCATCAGTTCGTTCAGAATATATACAACACCGTATCCGGTAGCTTCTGTACGGATCAGGGAACCACCATAGGTAAGTCCTTTACCTGTCAGAACGCCTTCATAAAGATCACGAACACGTTTGTACTGTCCGAAAAGATATCCGATCTCACGTCCGCCAACACCGATGTCACCAGCCGGTACGTCTGTGTCTGCGCCGATGTATTTGCAGAGTTCTGTCATAAAGCTCTGGCAGAATGCCATAACTTCTCTGTCAGATTTGCCCTTAGGATCGAAGTTGGAACCACCTTTACCGCCACCGATCGGGAGACCTGTAAGGGAGTTCTTGAAAACCTGTTCGAAGCCGAGAAATTTAAGAATGCTCTGGTTTACTGTCGGATGGAAACGAAGACCACCCTTGTAAGGTCCGATTGCACTGTTGAACTGTACACGGTATCCTTTGTTTACCTGTACTTTGCCGTTGTCATCTACCCACGGAACACGGAAAGAAATGATTCTTTCTGGCTCTACCAGACGTTCCAGAACGGAAAGACTGCGGTATTTTTCTTCATTTTTGTCGATAACAACTTTCAGAGAATCCAGTACTTCTTTGACTGCCTGATGGAATTCTGGTTCGCCAGGATTCTGTGCAACGACTCTTTCATAAACTTCTTCTGTGTAAGACATGTTGATTTCCTCCTCATTCGTTTTATGAATTATGTCTATCTGTCTAAGACATTTGTCCAGGGACTATTATACACAAAAGTGGTAAAGTTGAAAAGGGTATGAGAAAAATTTTTTTAAAAAATATATTCAGCCTGATTTACAAAATTTTGAGATACAATATGCAGAGAATTTTACCTTGCGAAATTGGGCGGAATGTGAGATTATAGTACAATACGAGTTACTGAATATAGGATTCCAGTGACCGATATGAATAAAAAATTCACGGAGAGGAGTGAAAAAATGAGAACATTTGACAAATCAACAAAGCTCGATAATGTACTGTATGATGTGAGAGGACCGGTGGTTGATGAGGCGGCCAGAATGGAAGAGGAAGGCAAGGAAATTCTGAAACTAAATATCGGAAACCCGTATCCGTTCGGATTCTCAGCTCCTCAGGAAGTGATTCTGGATATGCTGAGCAATATCCGTACATCTCAGGGATATTCCGATTCCAAGGGAATCTTTTCTGCACGTAAGGCAATCATGCAGTATGCGCAGCTTCGTAATATTCCAAATGTTTCTATGAATGATATATATACTGGAAATGGTGTAAGTGAGCTGATCAATCTCTGTATGCAGGCACTTCTGGACAATGGAGATGAGATTCTGATCCCGGCGCCGGACTATCCGCTCTGGACGGCTACAGCTACACTTGCCGGAGGAAACGTTGTCCATTATGTCTGTGATGAACAGTCAGACTGGTATCCGGATATCGATGACATCAGAAGCAAGATCACAGATAAGACAAAAGCAATCGTCATCATCAATCCGAACAACCCGACAGGTGCAGTATATCCCAAAGAAATTCTTGAACAGATCGTTCAGATAGCAAGAGAAAAAGAACTGATCATTTTTTCGGATGAGATTTATGACCGCCTGGTTATGGACGGATATGAGCATACATCCATTGCCTCTCTGGCACCGGATGTTTTCTGTGTTACATTTTCCGGATTGTCCAAATCCCACATGATCGCCGGATTCCGTATCGGATGGATGATCTTAAGTGGAGCAAAGGACAAGGCAAAAGGTTATATAGAAGGAATCAAGATGCTTTCATCTATGAGACTTTGTTCCAATGTGCCGGCACAGTCAATCGTGCAGACAGCACTTGGTGGATACCAGAGTGTCACAGAGTATATCAAACCGGGTGGAAGAGTTTATGAGCAGAGAGAGTGCATCTATAATGCGCTGAAAGATATCCCGGGAATTTCTGTAGTAAAACCTCATGCTGCTTTCTATATCTTCCCGAAGATCGATACCGAGAAGTTCAATATTACAAATGATGAACAGTTTGCACTTGATTTCCTGCATGAGAAACAGGTACTGATCGTTCCGGGCAAAGGCTTTAACTGGATGAAACCAGATCATTTCAGAATTGTTTATCTTCCAAATATAAGACAGCTTGAGAAGTCAATGGAAAAACTTAGAGAATTTCTGCGCACATATCAGCAGAGATAACTGGACTGAAATGACAGGAAATGTTATACTTATTTTAGATTAGAGATTTATTTTGAGGAGGGCCTGAGGGAAAAAGAAGCATAAGTCGAAAGGAGTATCATGCATGACAGGATTTAACACAAAAGTAACAACGGAAATTGAAAATCTGACACAGATGTGCGTAGATCATTCCAGTATGGATGTGTCACTTTATGGAAAGTACGATGTAAAAAGAGGACTTCGAGACATCAATGGTAAAGGCGTTCTGGCCGGGTTGACGCAGATATCCAATGTACAGGCGGTTAAAGTTATTGATGGGAAAGAAGTTCCCTGTGCAGGAAGTCTTTATTACCGAGGATATAATATCAAAGATCTGACGGCGGGGTTTGTCAATGATAATCGGTTTGGATTTGAAGAGACGACCTACCTTCTTTTGTTTGGTAAACTTCCAAGTGCAAAAGAACTTGCAGATTTCCAGACTTTGCTGGCAGCCCAGCGTTCATTACCGAGAAATTTTGTACGTGATGTTATCATGAAAGCACCGGGACGTGATATTATGAATGCACTTTCACGAAGCGTGCTTACTCTATATTCCTATGATAATAATCCAGATGATATTTCACTTCCGAATGTACTGAGACAGTGCCTGAACCTGATCAGTGAATTTCCACTGCTGTCCGTATATGGATATCAGGCATACAGTCATTATGTGAGAGGTAAGAGTCTTTATATCCACAATCCGAAGAAAGAACTTTCTACAGCTGAGAATATTCTTCGGATTCTCAGACCGGACAAAAAATATACAGATCTGGAAGCGAAGATCCTTGATCTGGCATTGATACTTCATATGGAACATGGTGGTGGTAACAACTCTACATTTACAACACATGTTGTTTCATCATCCGGAACGGATACATATTCTGCAATTGCTGCTGCACTCGGCTCACTGAAAGGCCCGAAACATGGCGGTGCGAATATCAAGGTTATTCAGATGTTCCAGGATATGAAGAAAGAAGTCCGTGACTGGGAAGATGAAGAGGAAGTTCGTGCATATCTAAAACGCCTTCTTCATAAAGATGCATTTGACAGACGTGGCCTGATTTATGGTATGGGACATGCAATCTATTCTGTTTCCGATCCGAGAGCAGAAGTTCTTAAGGGCTTTGTAGAAAGCCTCGCAAAAGAAAAAGGACGTATGAAAGATTATCGTCTGTATTCCATGGTTGAATGGATGGCTCCACAGGTGATCGCAGAAGAACGCCGTATTTATAAGGGTGTCAGTGCCAATGTCGATTTTTACAGCGGATTTGTATACAGCATGCTGGATCTTCCGCTGGAACTCTATACACCAATGTTTGCCGTGGCACGTATTGTTGGATGGAGTGCGCATCGAATGGAAGAGTTGATCAATACAGATAAGATCATCCGCCCGGCATATAAGAATGTTCTGCCTGAGGCAGAATATATTCCTCTCAGCGAGAGATAAGATCAGACAACAGAGGAGAAAATAATGTTTCGATGTTTTTTTCCAGATGAATATCTGGATTCTGCGTATGTGATAGATTATGACCGCCTTTACCGCGAAGGGTATCGCGGTCTGATCTATGACATTGATAATACACTTGTGCCTCACGGGGCACCGGCAGATGAGCGGGCAATTGCACTTTTTGCACATTTGAGAGAACTTGGATTTGGCTATTGTCTGTTGTCAAACAATCAGATTGAGAGGGTTTCCTCATTTGCAGATGCGATTGGTGCACAGTTTATTGAGAATGCTCACAAGCCATCTGTACGTAATTATAAGAAAGCAATGGAACTTCTTGGAACAGACACAGGAAATACCATTTTTATAGGAGATCAGCTTTTCACAGATGTATATGGGGCCAAAAGAAGCGGCATCCGTAATATTCTGGTGAAGCCGATCCATCCAAAAGAAGAAATTCAGATTGTGCTCAAACGCTATCTGGAAAAAATAGTATTACATTTTTACAAAAAGGAGGAGGGGATTTCATGAACCACGTGGTGATCATTGGGTTTATGGGTTCGGGAAAAACGAGAGTTGGAAAGCAGCTTTCCAAAGACTTGGGATTACCATTTGTTGATCTGGAGAAGATCATTACAAAGAGGATGAATCTTTCTGCAAGAGAGATATTCGAGAGATTCGGAGAGCCGTATTACCGTGCATTGGAGACTCTGGCACTGAAACAGCTGATTCAGGATTCAGAGCGCAAGGTGATTTCACTTGGAGCAGGTCTTCCACTGCAGGAACAGAACGAAAAATATCTCAGAGAACTTGGTACAGTTGTTTATCTGAAAGGATCACTGGCAACGCTCAAGAAACGTCTGGAGGGATCCAAAAAAGATCCGATGCTGGATGGGGAAGACAGAGATGACAAGATCAAGAAACTTCTGAAACAGAGAGATCCGGTATATCAGAAGTTTGCTGATATTCAGGTAACGACAGGAGAAGTGCCTTTTGAGGAGCTTATTAAAGAAATTGAAGAGAAATTGGCTTCTTATGAAAAAAAGTAGTTGAAAAAACTTCCTGTATATTATAGAATAACTGATAGCGAACACAAAACGAAGGAGGATAATAAAATGATTTCTGCAGGTGATTTCAGAAACGGTGTCACAATCGAAATTGAAGGAAACGTATGTCAGATCGTTGAATTCCAGCATGTAAAACCTGGAAAAGGCGCTGCGTTCGTAAGAACAAAATATAAAAACATTATCACAGGAGCTGTACTGGAAAAATCTTTCCGTCCTACAGAGAAATTCCCACAGGCTCGTATCGACCGTGTGGACATGAGTTATCTGTACAATGATGGAGATCTTTACAACTTCATGAATACAGAAACATATGATCAGGTTGCACTTACAAAAGAACAGGTTGGGGATTCTCTCAAATTCGTTAAAGAGAACGAAGTTGTTAAAGTTTGCTCCTGGAATGGAAATGTATATGCAATCGAGCCGCCTCTGTTTGTAGAACTTGAAGTTATTGAAACAGAGCCAGGATTCGCTGGAAACACAGCACAGGGTGCTACAAAACCTGCAACTGTTGAAACAGGTGCTCAGGTAATGGTTCCGCTGTTCGTTAACCAGGGAGACAAATTGAAAATTGATACAAGAACAGGTGAATATCTGTCTCGTGTATAATTAATAGGAATGATTGTTACTGTGAAGCAGTAACATGTGATGATACCACCGGAGAGATTCGGTGGTATTTTTTCTTTACAGAGAAAAATGATTTTGATGAGAAATCTTTTTAACAGGATAAGGAGGATATTATGGAGTACAGAACACTTGGAAAGACAGGATTAAAAATTTCACGTATGGGATTTGGAGGAATTCCGATTCAGAAGATCGATGAGGAAGGAACAAAGAAGCTTCTTCATGCGATGGCAGAGAAAGGAATCAACTATATTGATTCTGCAAGAGGTTATACCGTCAGTGAACAGTATATTGGATATGGGCTGGAAGGGATTCGTGACAAATTCGTGCTTGCAACAAAGTCCATGTCCAGAACAAAAGAAGCAATGGCAGCAGATATCGAGACAAGTCTTGGAAACTTCCGTACAGATTATATAGATCTGTATCAGGTACATAACCCGAGTATGGAACAGCTGGACCAGGTAATTGGTGAAGGCGGTGCTCTGGAAGCTCTTATGGAAGCCAAAGAAGCAGGAAAGATCGGACACATCGGACTCACTGCACATTCCACAGCTGTATTTGAGCGTGCACTGGAACTGGACTGGGTTGAGACGATCATGTTCCCATATAATATCGTAGAGCAGCAGGGGGCAGAATTGATCCATAAATGTGCGGAGAAGAATATTGGATTTATTGATATGAAACCACTTGCTGGCGGAGCAATTGAAGATGGCACACTGGCACTGCGTTATGTCTGTTCCAACCCGGATGTGACTGTTGTAATTCCGGGAATGGCTGAGATTCGTGAGTTGGATGAAAATATGGCAGCATGTTCCAATGCAGAACCGCTTACCGAAGAAGAACTTGCCAAAATGGACAAGGTTCGTGAACAGCTTGGAAATGATTTCTGCCGGCGCTGTAATTACTGCGCACCGTGTACTGTAGGTATCAACATTCCAAGTGTGTTTCTTTTTGCAGGTTATCTGCAGAGATATGATCTGGCAGACTGGGCGAAAGAACGCTACAGTACGTTGAAAGTAAAAGCCTCCGCATGTATTGGCTGTGGCAAATGTGAACCGAGATGTCCGTATCATCTGCCAATCAGAGAAAAATTAAAGGTATGCGCGAAGGATATGGGAGAATAAACATGTTCAAAGATATTGTAAAAGCAAGCAGAAGCTACAGAGGATATGATGAATCTTATCATTTCAGCAGAGAGGAACTGGAAGACTTCGTGGACTGTGCACGCTTTGCACCGTCCAGTGTCAATGCCCAGCCATTTCGTTATTATCTGGCATGGGAGAAGGAAGAAGTAGACCGAATCCAGAAACTGACGAACTGGGCAAGGGCGCTGCCACAGATGCAGCTTCCGCATCCGGGAATGTGCCCGACAGGATTTATTGTCATCTGCCAGGATTTGAATCTTGGAGCTTCGATTCCGAGATACCAGAAAGATGTCGGAATCGTAGCACAGACGATGCTCCTCGCAGCTGCTGAGAAAAGACTCGGCGGCTGCATGATTGGAAACTACAATGCAGATTCCGTCAAAAAAGAACTAAACCTGGCAGACAACCTTGCCCCGGTGCTGATCGTGGCATTTGGCAAACCAGCCGAAAAGATCGTGATCAAAGAAATTAACGAAGGCGAAGACATCGCCTACTATCGCGACGAAAATGACGTACACTACGTACCAAAACGTAAACTGGCCGATATCATACTAAAAAAATAATCGAAGAATTATTATCCATAGAGAAGAATCGTTTTAATTTTCCACAGATTTTACATAACTATGTCCTGGATTTGATTTTGATGCAATATAGTAGTCAGGACAATGTAAAAAGAGAAAAACTGTGGAGGATACAAGACGATGAAACAGGATGTCTATATGAACCGGGAATTATCCTGGCTGAAATTTAATGAACGAGTACTGGAAGAGGCAGAAAATGAGCAGGTTCCACTTGCAGAGCGTCTTTCTTTTGAGGCAATTTATCAGAGCAATCTGGATGAGTTTTTTATGGTGAGAGTAGGTTCCCTGCTTGACCAGATGATCTTATCCGGTGATGTACGTGAAAATAAAACCAATATGACACCGAAAGAGCAGATTCACCAGATTCTTAAAGCAGTCCGGAAACTGAATGCCCGTAAGGATGCAGCCTATGAGACACTGATGGAAAAACTGGAAGAAATCGGTGTCAGCATGGTGGATTTTCACCGCCTCAGCATTGAAGAAAGCGCGTATTTGGAAGTGTTCTTTGACTCAGAGATTCTGCCTCTTCTTTCACCTACGATTGTGGGAAAACGTCAGCCGTTCCCATTTCTGAAAAACCGTGAGATCTATGCAGTCTGTGTGTTACAGACAAAGAGCGGAAAAGAAAAACTCGGCATCGTACCGTGCAGTAAGGAAGTTTTTCCGGAGCTTGTTGAATTACCTTCAAAGAATCGGTTTATGTTGGTAGAAGAACTGATCCTGCATTTTCTTCCGAAAGTATTTTCCGGATATAAGATTTTGTCAAAATCACTGATGCGGATCACAAGAAATGCGGATATTGATGCAGATGTACTTTATGATGAAGATCTGGACTACCGTGAGTTTATGGTAGAGCTGATCAAAAAAAGAAAGAAATTGGCACCGGTACGTCTGGAGTTATCCAGGGATATGGATGATACGATTGTAAAAACACTCTGTAATTATCTGGATCTTGATACCAGACAGGTGTTCCGGAGTTTTGCTCCACTTGATCTGTCATTTGTGTTCCAGATTCAGGACCGTCTGCGCACCAGACCGGAATTGTTTTTTGAAAAAAGAATTCCACAGCCATCACCGGAATTTGATCTGGAAAAACCAATCCTGCCACAGATCAAAGAAAAAGACAAACTGCTTTCTTATCCATTTGAAAGTATGAAACCGTTTCTTCGTATGCTTCATGAAGCGGCAAACGACAAATCCGTCATTGCAATCAAGATGACTTTGTACCGTTTGTCCCGTCAGAGTAAAGTAGTGGAGGCACTGATTGAAGCTGCTGAAAACGGAAAAGAAGTTTTTGTTATGATTGAGCTGAAAGCTCGCTTTGACGAAGAAAATAATATTGAATGGTCAAGAAGGCTGGAAGAAGCAGGATGTCGTGTGGTTTACGGACTGGATGGTTACAAAGTGCATTCCAAACTGTGCCTGATCACACGTAAGACAGAGGCCGGAGTAGAATATTATACACAGATCGGAACAGGAAACTATAACGAAAAGACCAGCCGGCTTTATACAGATCTTTCTTATATGACATCGCGAGTGGAAATCGGTCTGGAAGCAGCGGATGTATTTCAGGCACTGGACAAAGGAGAAACAGTAAAAGAAACCAGACATCTCCTTGTTGCGCCGAATTGCCTGCAGAATAAGGTACTTACAATGATCGAAGAGGAGATTCACCATGCAAAAGCAGGCGAAGAAGCCTACATCGGACTCAAGATGAATTCTCTTACAGACAAAAAGATCATCGATAAACTGATCCGTGCATCGGAGGCAGGTGTAAAGATTGACATGGTGATTCGCGGTATCAATTGCCTGATTCCGCAGGTTCCGGGAAGAACTGACAATATCCGTGTGATCAGTATTGTAGGACGTTTTCTGGAACATTCCAGAATTTATATTTTTGGTTACGGAGCGCGTAAAAAGATTTATATCGCGTCTGCAGACTTTATGACAAGGAATACAGTTCGCCGTGTTGAAGTGGCAACACCGATTTATGATCAGGAGATCGCGCAGCGCCTGGAAGAGATGTTTATCACAATGCTGAGCGACAATCAGAAGGCAAGAGAAGAGGATGGAGAAGGGAAGTATCATCTTGTATACAGACAGGAGGATACGCCGCTGAATTCACAGGAATTCTTTTATGAGGATGCCTATCAGGCTTCCTATGACTTGGAAAATTGAAAAATATGAAAGACAAAAAATTGACATTAATTAAATTTTTATATAAAAAACTGCCGCAATTATGGCAGTTTTTTGTACTTTATTTGACTTGTTACGATAAAAGAGGGTGTGCTATAATAAATTTCGATTTGTTGTTCGTAAAAGATAAAATGATATGGGCAATGACAACATTATAATTCGGGAGGCGAATAGAGTGAAATATCTGAGACAGTTTGGAATCATCCTTGCTGTGACCTGCGCGGGGGAGATCATGAAATATTTTATCCCGCTTCCGATACCGGGCAGTATTTATGGTTTGATTCTGATGTTTGTGCTTCTTCTTTTGAGAGTGATCAAAGTAGAACACGTAAAAGAAACAGGAGAATTTCTGATTGAAATTATGCCGCTGATGTTTATTCCGGCAGGAGTGGGACTGATCACATCCTGGGAGCAGCTGCAGTCTTTCATGGTGCCGCTTCTGGTGATCACAGTCGTGTCTACATTTGTAGTTATGATCGTGACTGGAAAAGTGACAGACTTCTTAATTTCGAGAATAGGGAAAGGAGAAAAGAAGTAGTATGGACAATCTGATCTTAAGTTCAGCAACAGTAGGTATCGTGATCAGTCTTCTGGCCTACGAAATCGGTCTTGCAGCGCAGCGCAAATGGAAATTGGCAGTATTGAATCCACTGCTGATCTCTATTGCACTTGTGATCGTATTTCTGGTAGTGTTCCATGTGGATTATGAAAGCTACAATATGAGTGCAAAATATCTGAGTTATCTGCTGACACCTGCAACAGTCAGTCTGGCGATTCCATTGTATCTGCAGCTTGATCTGTTGAAAAAAAATATCGGAGCGATACTGGGAGGCGTGATCTCAGGTGTGATCGCAAGCCTTGGAACTGTGCTTGTAATGTCTGTTGTGTTTGGACTGAGCCATAAAGAATATGTAACTATGCTTCCGAAATCCATTACAACGGCAATCGGAATGGGAGTATCAGAGGAACTTGGCGGATATGTGACGATCTCTGTTGCCGTGATCATTATTACAGGTGTTCTGGGAAATATGTCAGCAGAATTTATCTGTAAGCTTTTCCGTATTAAGAGCCCGATTTCCAGAGGCCTTGCAATCGGCACGGCATCCCATGCAGTAGGAACTGCGAGAGCAATGGAACTGGGTGAAGTCGAGGGAGCAATGAGCAGTCTTGCTATCGTTGTGTGCGGTCTGTGCACAGTAATCGGAGCATCCATCTTTTCCTATCTGTGGTAAACGGAAATAAAAAATATAAAAAGTTGACGATTCATCCCGAAACCACGGATGGTCGTCAACTTTTTTTTCTGTTCTAAAAGAGTTATATGTATCTCTCCTGCAACTGGCTGTCATACATTTGCTTAGACCCTATAGTTTTGCGCCACCGGATTTCCCCGGCTATGCCTTTTTTTAAAATAAATATAGTCTTTTATTGCATAAACGATAATATGTAGTATTGTATATTTGAATCCATTCCATGTTTTATTCAGCATTGATACTGAGTGGCTGTTCCTGATTATTTAACATTCCCATTTTTATAAGTAATGATATTGCATCACCCATGCCTGCTACATAGGACATGTCTGCGTATCGTTCATCCCTTGATTCCAGGCATGCAATATAATCATCTACGACTCTTCTGATTACATAAGGTATTTTCAGACTGCTGTAGCGTTCTTCCAGATAATCCAGATCACCGTTGTCCTGCTGAATATACTCATCCGATTCAAATATTTTCTGTCTCCTTTCTCCCATCATTTTTTCGATGTAGTTTGCAATTACAGCTTCGTTTTTGTTTTCCAATTTTTAATCCTCCGTTTGTGCAATAACTATAGGTTTCGCCATTATTCTATAATTCAGAAAGGTATATCGTCAATATGATTCGTCAGACAATTTCTTAGATTTTTCGACAAATCATAGAATCTTCTTTGGTAGATTTTATGTTATTTTTAAAGCATTTCCGATGGTTTTTGTGTGTTTTGATTTTTTATAAAAACAGAGTCGTTTTTTGCTAAGAATTTTCTTTACTTTTCTGTAGTTTTCGAATAATATTGTAGATATATGCATATCAGAATATGAATAAATATGCATTCCATTTCAGAAGGGAGAGGAACTTATGACAACTTCACACATCTGCATCATGATAGCAATCATTGTTTATCTGGGTGCAATGATCTATGTCGGCTACCTCTGTTCCAAGAAAAATAATGACACATCCGATTTTTATCTGGGTGGACGTAAACTTGGACCATTGGTTACGGCAATGAGTGCAGAGGCTTCCGATATGAGCAGCTGGCTTTTGATGGGACTTCCGGGTCTGGCTTATCTGTCTGGAATCGCTGATGCCGGATGGACTGCAATCGGACTTGCAATTGGAACGTATCTTAACTGGAAGATCGTTGCAAAGAGAATTCGTCTCTACACACATGTAGCAGGCAATTCGATTACATTGCCATCATTCTTCAGCAACCGTTTCAGAGACAACAGACATCTGTTACAGTCGATCGGAGCTATTTTTATCGTTATTTTCTTTATTCCGTATACGGCTTCCGGATTCGCAGCCTGTGGAAAACTTTTCTCCAGCCTTTTTGGAGTAAAATATCTCACCGCAATGATCATCAGTGCCCTTGTTATAGTTGGATATACGACTCTCGGAGGATTTCTTGCCGCATCAACAACGGACTTTATCCAGAGCATCATCATGTCTATTGCACTGATCATCGTATTTTGTTTTGGGGTATCTATAGCAGGAGGTCCTTCAGCGGTTATTGATCATGCGAAATCACTGCCGGGTTATCTGACCATGATGACAACTTATGATCCTGTAAGTGGAACGGAGTCTGCATATCCTGTTATAAATATTGTTTCCATGATGGCCTGGGGACTTGGCTATTTTGGTATGCCGCATATTCTTCTTCGATTTATGGCAATTGAAGATGAAAAGAAACTTTCCTTATCAAGAAGAGTAGCTACTACATGGGTAGTGATCTCACTTGCTGTAGCAGTACTGATCGGTGTGATCGGCCTTGGAATGACAGAAGCAGGCAAACTTGAAATGCTTCAGGGATCTAATTCAGAAACGATCATTGTTAAGATTGCAGATCTTTTGAGTACATATGGTGTTCTTCCGGCACTGCTTGGTGGTACGATCCTTGCGGGAATCCTTGCATCTACCATGTCTACTGCAGATTCACAGCTTCTGGCAGCTTCTTCAGCAGTATCTTCTGACCTTCTCGGAAGTATCCTGAAGAAAAAAGCTGACAAGAAGGAGAGTATGGTTGCTGACCGTGTTACATTGCTTTTGATCGCAGTCGTAGCGGTTATCATTGCACGTAATCCGGACAGCTCAGTATTTAACATCGTATCTTTTGCGTGGGCTGGATTTGGTGCTGTATTTGGACCGGTTGTATTGTTTGCTTTGTTCTGGAAACGTACGAACTGGCAGGGTGCACTGGCAGGAATGATTTCTGGTGGTGTTATGGTATTTGTATGGAAATATCTGGTTCGACCGAATGTGTCTTTCCTGAATTTCTATGAATTACTTCCGGCTTTCCTGGTATCCTGCGCGATGATCGTGCTGGTAAGTCTTGCGACTAAGGCACCTTCCAAAGAAATCACGGATGAATTTGAACTGATTCAGAAAAGAATGGCTGAATAAATATAGTCGATGAAATAGTATAAAAAGAAAAGCTGGTGATTATCCGAATATGGATAATCATCAGCTTTTTTAGATGTTCCAAAATGGACCTGAGGGGAATCGAACCCCTGTCCAGAGTCTGAAACCCTTGATTTTACAGGCTTTTCAGAACCGAGTAATCAAAAAGTAATCAAAATAGTAATCAGAACATATGTACGAATAAAATAAGGAGGAAATCCGCATATATGATAAAAGCTTTAACATAAGCTCATGGACGTAGATGAATCTATGGTTCGTGGGCTTATTTTAGTGCTTTTATTTGTCCCTATACGCGAAAATACATCTAATCCACACATCTTTACACTTCCTGCAACAAAATTCCTTAAAACGAAAATTAGAGCCTTATACGGGCATGATTTATTACAATATATACGCGAAAAATGAAACTGCAATTTCATCAGAAAAAAGGAGTAAAAAATGAATAAAATATACGATAAAACTGAATTTTTGAAGTACATGAACAAGCGGGCAAAAGAACTGTATTCGTCAAGTGAATTGAACTATTGGGATTGTTATTATGCCTTGCAGACCATGAATCGTTGCATCGCAGAAATCCTTGAGAACGGGGACTCTGTAAATATCTATAAATGGTGGGATATCAAGCCCAAATTATTTAAATCGATTAAGAGATATTCTCCATTATTGGATATGGAGTATGAAGTGCCTGAGAGATACTATCCTAGTTTAGTACCGCATGCAAAGCTCAAACAGGCTTGCACAAAATTTGGTGAGCGGTTGGCAGCAGGAGAATTTGACATAGAGGATGAAGATGAAGACGAGGAGGAATGCGATGAGTGAAAGTCAAATATGCCAAAAGTGCGGAACGTCCCGTCCAATAGAACAGTTTCAATTGATGAAGCCAAAGGATTCTAAGCCATACCGTTTGAAAACCTGTAATAAATGCCGTCATGCAAGAAAAGTAGAATTGAAAAATAAATTGAGTGATGATATAGAGATTCTTACTGTTCGCCAGTATAAGACCATTCCACTACAAAGAATATTAGACGTACAGAAATACGGGATTGATTTAAAGGAAGAGGATGAAATCTTTGTAAAGATGATTGAATACAAGGACTTATGGATATCAAATTACGGCAGAGCTGTGAAGAAAAATGGCAATAGATATAATTTGTTGAAGGGTAAGATTGATAAGTGGGGGCATCTATCTTATGCAGTTAAAAAAGAAATATATAAAAATGGAAAATGGATATACTACACGACCACGTTAGCCGCGGATCATGCGGTGATGAATGAATTTGTAGTTAATCCTGACATAAGAAATAATGTGAAATGTTGGCATCTGGGAGGTAATGTATCCGATAACTACTATAAGCATCTATACCCATTAAATCCGAATCAAAACAGAGTTGTCAGGGCAAATTTATCGAAAACAGGCGAGGACTCAGAAGAATTTATTCTGAAGGTGATGAACGATGTGTTTTTTAAACCTGATGATTGGGGTAAATGCTATTATGATCTAAGAATATGTGGTGTAGGATATGTGGGAAGTGCAGCAGCTAATATACATAGCATTGCTTATCAGAAGTGGAAGGACATGCTGTATAGATGTTATAGTGGCAGGTACAAGGATTACGAGGAATGTACAGTATGTGAGGAATGGCACAGTTACAGTAATTTTGAAATTTGGTTTAATTCTCATTTGCAGGGAAATGATTCTGTAGAACTGGACAAAGACATTTTATATAAAGGGAATAAAGTATATAGTGCTGAGACCTGCTGCCTTGTGCCACACTATGTTAATACGCTATTTCTTGCCTGTAACAGTAATAGAGGGGATTTGCCGATAGGAGTCTGGTATGACAAGGAGAAAAATAGGTATCGGGCAAATTTAAGCTATGATGGCGAGAGTCAGAAATTAGGAAGTTTCAAGACTGTGGAGGAGGCATTTAAAAAGTTCAAAGATTACAAAGAAAATTTAATAAAGGAAGTTGCCGAGAAAAATAAAAGTAAAATTCGAAAATGTGTTTATGACGCGATGATGAACTGGAGAATTGAAATAACTGATTAGGGTGTGCCAGAGATGGTATGCCCTATTTTTTTACTTTTTTGCGCAATGTTAATGTACGGGGATGCTATACAAATGTCGAACTTTGTCGACAAGTCTTGCTTGTATGCGATAAATGACGAGAGTACACTGGATTATAAGGGTTGGTCATCATCTGATGGCACGTAAATGCAGATGTCTTGTATTTGACAGTTTAAAATCCGGCAGAGATCATTGAGTGTCGTTGTGTTCATTGGTTTATTTTTTCTTAATTTGTCAATGATAGCGCTGGAAATATGGTGTTTGTGTATAAGGGAATATGTTGATTCATTTGAAGTTTTTAATGTATTCCAAAATGGACTATATTCAATCATATCACAAACTCCTTTTGCGCTTATTATTTATGATATGATGTGGTCTTATACTTGACTATAGTCAGAAAGATGACTATAATTATATTAACAATTACATAAAATTAAATATGGCAAAGCCAGAGAAATCTGGTGACGCAAAACTACAGGGTCTAAGCGAATGTATGACAGCCAGTTGCAACAAGATAATTAAGCATTACTTTTCCTGAATGGAATTGTGATGCTTTTTTATAATCAAAAAATGGAGGACAGGGTATGAGAAAGAAAATAGTAAGTATTTGTATTAGTATTTCTATAATTAGTACATTAAATATGTGCAATTCTGTATATGCAGGTTTTACGGGAGAGGCTTTAGATGGTGTACTTCCTGAATATGAAAAAAGCAAAAATCAATTAGAGATAGTTGAGGTCTATACGATAACAAATAGTGAGAAAATTTATGATGGTTGTTACAAATATGAATATGATGATGGGCAGATATCGACAATAACTCATTTGGATGATCAGGGAAAGACGAAAAGCATTGACAAGTATACATATGATGATAATGGACAGATTTTGTCAAATGAATATGAAGATCTGGAAGATTCAAAAAAATCATCCGATAGTCAATATATTTATGATGAAACAGGTACACTCACAGAAAATAATCAATATGATATGCAGGATAATTTAGAGTATGAAAGAAAGTATACATTTGATTCTAATGGGAATTTAACGGATACTAGTATATACGATATTAATGAAGGTTCTACTTCATTGAGACATTATGAGTATGACGAAAAGGGTAATATAATCTCTGAAGATTTTAGCAAAGGTGAGAATAGTGATACGACGACATATACTTATACGTATGACGTTGATGGTGAAATACTAACAGCAACGAAAGATTCTGGTTGTATAAAAACAGTATATACATTTGAAGATGGTAAAATGACTGAAGAAGATTTTTACATATATGACGAATTGAAATTGGTGCAGAAATATCAGTATACGGATGATGAGACAACAAGTGAAGAAAGTGCATCAGTTGCAACAACTGAATCTGAAACGAATACTTATGATTCATCTAGTGATTATGAACAGCATAGTTCTGATACCTATAGTTCTTCAAGTTCAGATGATTATTCTGAGGGACATGCTTATGATAAAAGTGATCCGTTTTATTCTGCCAACGATGCCGATGGAGATGGCAAATTGACAGATGAAGAGTGGCAGAACGCGATGAATGATGCAATAAATTATTACTATTATAAAATGCAAGAGGATAACTGATTGCGAAGGATTGAGAGGAAAGAATGAAGTATATAAAAGAGCAAGATATATGGATATGGGCGGAATGTCCAGAATGTGGAATGATTATGAAATTCCGTAAAGAGGATTTGGAGCTTGATGAATCTACAAAGATATACCATTTAAAAGAAAGTGTGGAATGTTTCTGCGGAGAACAGAGTAATGATATTGAGGAAGTTCCTGAAAAGAAAAATGTAACAGTTGTGCAGAGTAAAATAAATGAACCATCATATTCGATGCCAGTAAGAAATATTCCACGTTGTCCGACTTGTGGATCACCGAATGTTACTAAAATTTCTTTAGGCGCAAAAGCGGTGGGCGGAGCTATGTTTGGCATATTTAGCAGTAATGTAAGAAAGAGCTACAAGTGTAATAATTGTGGCTATAAATGGTGATGATATGGAATATTTTAAGAAATTACAATGTTATAAACCTAAGACGGGGATTATTGATGCACCTATAAGTATTGAAGAAATTGCATTATTGCAAGATTCAGTAGATAAGAATATACTTGGACGAGTTAAGTTTATCAACCGTTCACTGCAAGAGATAATTGCCATTTTTATAGATATAGAGGCGCGAAATATTGCGGGTGAAATTATTCCTGTAGAAAAAGAAAGATTTATTTATCAGGACATGCAAATTGAGCCAGGTGAACTATATGGCAATAAGATTCCAATTCATCTTCCAGAAGACACGAGGATATTTAAAGTGAAATTGGAAAAAGTTGTTTTGGCAAATGGGGATATCTGGAATTATTCTTCGGAACTAGAATGTGAACGTATTCCACAACGGGAGATAGATATACCAGAAGAAATTGTTGACAGAATACAAAATGAATTAATGCCACATTTTGAACATATGGAATATATTCATTATTATTATGAGGCTGGAGAAAGCTTTTGGGAATGTACATGTGGTAAAGTAAATGGCATAAATAATGAAAAATGTACTTTTTGCGGAAACAAAAAACAGTCACAAGAAGAATATTTATCACAAGAAAAATTAGTTCCACTGATTGTTCGGAAGAAACAAGAAAAACAAGTAGAAGATGAAAAACTCGCGCGAGAAGCTGCTGAAAAGGAACGCTTGCGTGAAGAAGAAATTCAAAAGGAATACGAACGCAAAAGGAGAATATGGGCACAACACGATAAAGAAAGAGAAGAAGAAAGAAAAGAAGAAGAGAAGAAGGAAAAGAAACGAAAGAAAATTAGAAATACTATTTTATTTATAGTACTTATTTTGGCTGCGGCATTAATAATACTATTTATTCGACAAATTCGACAAAATAGAATAAATGCATATAGAAAGGGTGAAGATGCATATGCAGCAGGGGAATATGAGCTTGCAATTGAGCAATTTACTAAAGCGTCAGAATATAGTGATGCTAAACAAAAATTGAATGAAGTCATGGATCTACTTACTAAACAGGATAAAGAAAAATGGAAAATTTATTTTGATGTAGATTCACTTTTAACAAAAGAAGAAATGAATGGATTAATTGATGTTCTTTGTTATTTAGGAAAATCAGAAGAATATGTAATAAATAATGCTGAATTTATGCAAAATGCAGTAAAAGTAGATGAGTATGATTATACGAGTAAATATAGTCTTAAGGATGATTGGGATTTCGCAATTACTTATGTGGAACTGAAGTTTGATGAACTTGATAAAAATCATTGTTTGGAAACTATTTCATTTTATGGTGATTCAGATTATTTAGATACGGATGATATAGATCATATGCTGAATCAAGAATATGACTCAACTGGTTTGTATGAGTATGTGTGGAACATGCCAGAATCAAATGAACTGTTATCCGGTGTAAGTTTTGATAATGGAGGATATATATCAGTGGATACAGGAGACGGTACATCAGGTTATTGCAAATATAGATTATCATTCTATTAAAATTAATTTGAAAAGAGTGAAAGAGGGAGTGATTCGATAATTGAAAAATCAGCGCGTCGTGTAGGAGGAACACCTTCAGGTATAATCCAAAACAGCGATTTTTCCTGAAATGTTTTTATCCCCCCTTCCTTGTACGGGTTCAACGTCCAGATTGCAATAAAAATCAGCGTCACATTTACCCGTAAATCTGGAAGACAGGGGCAGAAAAGCATAGTATTTTCCTTTATGAGGACATTACAAATTATGCATGATTTCGGCTTTAAACAATGGCGGTCAAGCAAGTTTACAGCCCCCGTATTTAGGAGTGAAATAGCATCACAGTACACATAAATATATAAGATAAAATAGGGGTAGAAATTTATTCCCCTATGGCATTATACAATTAAAAACAGATATGAAAAATGGCTAGAGGTGTGATCCCCTAGCCTATTTTTTTACGCTTTTGCCAATATGTAATTGACTGCCTTTTCTGCTTTGCTACTTGCCGACACGATAAACTTGTTGTCGTTCCGTAATACTTGCAACCAGTTCTGGATGTACGCGGTTGAGTTCCTGAAGGTCTTTGGTGTTTCAAGTCCGGCGACGCTCATCAGGGTTGCACTTGAAAGCTCCGCAACCAGTTCTTCTTTACTATAATCCTGTGATCCAAAGGCTGAGATTGCACCAGTTTGAATTCTGTTCAATCGGCTCTTATGTCCACTAGAATGTGAAATTTCATGAAACGCTATACTGTACCATTCATTGATTAACTGACATTGTTCCTTTAAAGGTACGACAACTGTATCACTTGACGGGCTGTAGTATGCTTTATTGCTCTTGCATTCTATGAAGTTCAGATGTTCCCTGTCGATATAGTCTGTGATAATCTTATCACCTGCTTCAATGGGTTCTACTTCATTGTTAAGTTGTTCCGGTGCAAGTGGTTCAACTCCATCTACCTGTGAGATATGAAAGACGTTGTAATATCTTAACAGTGGGATCTTCTTAATCTCTTTTTCTCCGGTTTCTTCGTTTATGTCTATCTGCTCCAAGATTTTCCAAAAGCAAACAATTTCGGATTTCTCACCTTTGCGGATGTGACCGCCTAAATCCTGCCACTGCTTAAAGGTTGCATATTCTCCGGTATGCTGTAAAAGCATCTGATTTAATAAGCTATAAGGTCGTTTGGTGATGCGGTTGTATGCACCTGATCGGATGCCTGTCCACGGTTTCTGCCACGGGATTTGTCCTTTTTCAAGTTCTGCGATTATTCTATCGGTTATCATGTCATAAACGTTTGCTTTTGCCATTTGCATTACCTCCATAAAAAATGTGAAGCCCTGACAATTTAACAATAGGCTTCACACTCTTTAGGCGGTTATTTATGCGATTTTTGCTTTAAGCTCTGCAATCTCTTTTTGCATGTCGTTATACATTTTGAGAAGTAAAGATGTGTTATCATTCTCAAGTTTGGTGATTCTGTAATATTGCTGTAACTCTTCAAGATTCTTCTGGACTTTCTGAACGTCACTTTCAAGATGTTCCTGTACTCTATCAAGTTCTTTGAGTATCATGTTTTCTGATGCTGTAATACGCCCATCTACTTTTTGAAGTATGTTATTTTCTGACTGTGTGAACAGCTTTTCAAGGATTTCAATATCTTTCTGATCTAACATCTATATCCCTCCTGTGTTGATATTGTACCACGTCCAGAGCGTGAAGTCTATTATTAAATTGTCAAGGTTCTTGGTTGATTATGGGATAATTATACACCTAGAATAAGTGCATGTAAATTCACAAAATAGACAAGAAATACACCTGAAATTAGTGTATAATGTACACATGAAACAGGTGTATTGAAATTGTTACTTATTAATTATTCGTTTTCGTCTTCTATATATTCAAGAATATCTCCAGGCTGACAGTGTAAGAGTTTACATATTGTATTTAATGTTTCTTTACTGGCAATTTCACCTGTCCTTATTTTTTGTATCTGTGCTTCTCCAATAACTTTATCTTTTCTTAGTTTATATGTAGTATAACCTTTGGTTTTTAGTTCTTCCAATATATCTATCTTATATTTCAGCATAAAAATTCCCCTCCTGTTTTGGATTGTACCATGTTTTCTGTGTGTTTACAAGCGAGATTTAGTAGACACTTGTAATAAGTGCATAATATACACAAAAAACGAGTGCATATTTTGGATAGTATGTCAATAGACATACACTTAAAACAAGTGTATTATAATCTCAACAACAAAAACAAAGCACAAGCAACCGAGACATCCGAAAGAGTCTCATAAACTTGAATCCATATACCTGTGAGGTTTCGCATAGCAAGCCAATAGACACGAAGATGATTCAAGGGTTGCGAAAGGAGAAGAACATGTGTGTAACGATGAACGAATTAGAATCAGTAGTAGCTGATTACAGAAGTTTAAAAGCATTAAAAGAACAGGTTGAAGAAGAACTTAAAGCGGTTGAGCGTGAGATTATCGGCTACATGGACACCAACGAAAAACTCACAGAAACAGGAAAGGACTTCACAGTTAAACTTTCCACCTGCGAAAGAAGAACACTCGATAGCAAGCGACTTGAAGCAGACTTAGGAAGTCTCGCAGAATATCAGAGAATTAGCCAATTCAGAAGACTTTACGTTAAATAAATCCCTTATCCTTCCGGTGGCGGTTAACCGGAGAAAGGACTAAACAATGTTATACAGAGTATTTTTTAATGCTTCCAATGCCAGTTATGCCAGATGCTTTACAGATAAAGAAGAAGCTGAACATTTCTATAATGAACTTTTACATGCAGGATGTTATCACAATGTAGGATTTCAGGAGGGATGAAGATGTACACCACATTCCATTGAATCTTGGAGAAGATGGAACACGAGAGGTTAAAAAGGTCATCTGGGAAGCTCTTGGAAAGATGCTTCTGAACATTTAATAGGATTTGGCTGTGCTATCGGCATTACGGGCAGGAGGAAGAACATGTTAAAAGAGATGTTGGATGCTCTGATGGAGGTCTGGCTTGAGAAAGACCTGACACCGGAAGCAGAGACGGAATACCAGAAACTCACAACTATGTTAGAGGAAAAAGGGCTGAACGAAAAAGATGTTGCATTAACGCAAGAACAAGTAATGGCATTTAGTGTGGTTGTACAGGATGATGCATTTAGAGCAGGATTCCAGATTTGTCTGGACTTGATCAATGGTCGCTTAAAGTAGGAGGAAAAGCAGATGCAGAGAAGAGCAGAAACGGTTATGACATACGAGGACTGGTGTAAAGCGCACAGGAGAACATTAAAGAAAATGGTAAAGGATACCATTAGTATTTGCATGCAGTGGGCAGCAGTTGGGCTGATTACCGTTGGATTGCCAGTAGGAATGATTGCACACTGGTTACTGAGCGGATATTGAGAGGAGGATGCAAAATGCGAGAAAAGATTATAGATGCAATATTTGATTCATGGACAGAAGATGGTGATACGGATTTTATTCGACAGAGAAAAGACGAGGCTACACAGGCAATTGATCACCTTGGAATTACGAAGAAAGAAAAGAATGACATGCATAACACGGTCGCTGATCTGCTGTGTGATGTCGAGGAACGAGCTTTTAAAGATGGTTTGCACTATGGAATTGATTTAATGACTGGGCGGATGTTTAGCGAATACTGACGGAGGAAGAGCGATGGAAACAGTAAAAAATACATTTGTTGTTGAGACTGGTAAAGAAAATCAGGTGCGGATTGGAAGAAGTAGCATTCTACAACCGAACGTACACTTTAATGGGAAAGGTATTAAGTGGTTCGATGATAGTCAGTTGATCAAGAAAGAGAATGGATAGGGTATGCAGAAAGAAAAGAAATATTATAATCCATGTAAACTTGCTTTATCCGGAAGAGAATACAAAGTTCTGAAAAGCTATAAGGATGGACGGAAGAAGATTCAATTTGATGATTTCTTTGGCGAGATTGTAATAGCATATCCAGATGATCTTGACGGAACGTATAAGGGCATATGCGAAAAAATGTGGAAAGCGGAAAAAGACAGGATTGCAAGAGATAATGGTTGGATTTAGATGAGAAAGGAATTCAAATGAAGTATAAATTAAAGGAATTTCGTGTAATGGAAAATAAAAACTTATGGTGGACGGAGAAAGGACTGCCCGGAAAAGCAGACTGCAAGATCATTTCAATTAACCTGTTTTATAATGGACGGGAAAATATCCCGAGTGCAATAAAAGGAGTAGTGGAAAATCAGGCGAACGGAATTAAAAACAAGTCGTTGAATCAGCAGGATATAGAAGACATACGTATTTCTGCCACGCTCAAAGCAATCTATCCTGTGATAAGCGGTAAGAAACCAACAGAATATATCATTAGCACTAGACTGTACTGGAAGCATAAAGACGGTTATAACTATAAAGTAAGAGCACGGACAGTCACGATAAAGGACAGAAACAGATATCCGGCTTGTAAGAAGTATTTTAGAGCAGTGATGGAAAAAGAGCTGTTTGTATAATGGGAGGCAAATATGCAGAGATGGTACGTACTTACAGACGGAACGTATTACATACGCAAGACAAAAAATGGAAAAGTAGAAAAGACGTTAGATGTTCATGAGGCGAAATATTTCAATTCTGATATCCTTGCGGAACGTATGCGTTCGTACTGCACAAAGAAATGTAAAGGGTTTTATGTAGATACTCTTGGAGGTAGTAAGAAGAAAAAAAGAAAGACATATCCGCAAGATATCAAAAGAATGATTTATCTTCGTAATGGTGGATGCTGTTCCATCTGTGGAAAAAGAATGAGCTTGGATGAGTGCAATCTGGATCATCGAATTCCCTTGAGCAAAGGTGGTATTGACGCAGTGGAGAATCTGGATTGCGTACATGTCAAGTGCAATTACATTAAAGCAGATTTGATGCCGGATGAACTGGAAAAGGGAATAAAAGATATCTTCTTGTATCAGATGGAAAAGAATAGCGGTTACAAATTACGGTATAGGATTGCAAAAGCCGTGTTAAGGAAAATTTGCTGAGTTCTTAAGTTATGATTGTACAATAAAGCTTTAGGAGGAGATATGAACAAGAGAACAGTTGCATTGACAACAGAACAGTATAAGAAAATCATTAAGATAATGATGTCTGGATTTGTTGATGAAGATCAGAATATAGTCAAACCGAATCGTAGGATTGCGACTGCTTTAACATTAGAGGCAAATCTTGGACTGCGGATTGGAGATATACTAAAATTGAGATTATCAGATATTATTCGTGACGGCGATAGATACCGTCTGGATATTATAGAAGAGAAATCAGGAAAAAAGAGAGAATTTACAGTGCCATTGGAAATTTACGCATACATACAAAACTATGCATTGGAAAATAATATTCGCACGACCGCAAAACTTTTTGAAATCTCAGAAAGAGCTGTTAATAAACGTTTACAAAAAGTGTGCAAATATCTCAATTTGGATGGTATTGGTTCGCATAGTTTCCGTAAATTTTTTGCAACTACCATTTATAATAATAACCGACATAATATTAATTTGGTTCGTGTCTTGTTACAGCATTCATCCATTGCAACTACACAGAGATATATTGGATTACAATCTGAAGAGATAGAAGAGGCATTGCAGAATCATATTCATTTAATATAGAAGAAAAATTGTTGACGAGGTACAAGAATGACAATGGTAATGGAAGTAAATACTTTAACAGAAGAAAAATGCAGCAGGATCATTGATAGGCTGCTAGCGGATTTTAATGGAAGTCAAAAAATCATCGAAGATAGCCGACAAGTAGCCTTAATACTGGAACTGTCGGCAAGTTCAGGACTTCGGATCAGTGAAATACTGAGTCTTAGTTTTGCTGATTTTAAATATGATGATGGAAAAGACAGATATTATGTTGAATATGTGGATTTTAATATGCGTGAAACTAAAGAGGCAGCAGTCCCGAGTGCGTGCGATAAAGATATCTATAGTTATGTAATGGAATATAAGGTGGTAACATTAGGGAAACTGTTTGATGTTGATATGCGGACAGTCAGAAGGTATTTAATAAAAGCATGTGAGAAATTAGACTATCGCGGAATAAGGATGTACCATTTCCGCAAGTTATATTATGGTATCAAATGCGTTCGGTAATTCCTAGTAAAGCAGTAGGAATTAATGTATAAACAGACTAAATAGTAGGATTATAACGTTGAAAAGCCTAATTTTTCCAATGTTTTTTGCAGAGTCCGAAATATAAGCCGAGAGAAAAGGTTTACAGATGAAAAAAGTGGGATGTTGTAAAAACGTGTGATTATCGTGCTTTTCTGATGAGTAGAGCGAAAGGAAGAATGTGTTGTTTAGATGAAAAAGAGAAGAACGTTCTGTTCGATGATAATTTTGAATTGGTTTACATGACACTATATATTGTATATATAACCACACAAAACCACAATATATAGCATGACTTTCCGCGAATATCTGCACGAAATGTTCTTGCTATAATGAAATTTAGCTGATATACTATATAGAAGAAACACTTATAGCAGACAGCGTGAAGGGAGTGCGGACGATGGACTGGAATCTCAAGATAACAGCTATGTCAGGAGCGACACCAGAGCATTCTTCTGTTATTGTAAACTTTGTGGCAGCAGTCCACTACCAGTTAAAAAATAGTTCATGTCATGTATTTACAGATAACGTCCAATATCATTTTACAGATGCAGAAGGAAATGACAAGATTATTATTCCAGATGCATCAATTAATTGTCGGATGGAACTTAGAAGAGGAAATACTTTTATTAATGCACCTCGATTTGTTATGGAAGTTTTATCTCCGTCAACTGAGAACTATGATCGCACGGAGAAGATGGAACTGTACAGACAGCAGGAGATTGAGGAGTATTGGATCGTTGACTGGCGGAAAAGAACAGTAGAAATCTATGAACTTGACTATGAGAACGATGAGCCGAAATATTATTTATGGAAGACTATCACAGAAGCGAACAAGGATGAGCTGAAACTGCTGCGCTTCCCGAATATCAAGATAACATTTGATGATCTGTTTGATGAGATCGACTATTAATATAGAAGGTTAATAATATGCAGTCAGGAAAAGATACCTATACTATAGAGGATATTTATAATTTACCAGTTGGAAAAAGGGCAGAGCTGATTGATGGGCAAATCTATTATATGTCGATGCCAAAGCGGAAGCATCAAGATATTTCTGGGAAATTATGTAGGGTGATTTATGAATATATCCATTCTTATAAAGAAAATTGTAAAGTTTACGCAGCTCCATTCGCTGTTTATCTGGACGAAGCAACAAACACATATGTCGAGCCGGATATCTCAGTGATTTGCAATCCTGATAAATTAGATGATAGAGGATGCAAGGGTGCACCAGACTGGATTATTGAGATTGTTTCTCCTGAGAGTTTCCAGATGGATTATTATAGAAAGCTTTTCAAGTATGCCGATACAGGTGTAAGAGAATATTGGATTGTTAACCCAGATAATAACCAAATTTGGATATATGATTTTGAGAATGAAGAATTCAGAGATTATACTTTGCAAGAATCCGTTAAAGTAGGAATCTTTGATGATTTGGTTATTGATTTTAATGATATGACTGAGTGAAATGAAAGGAGTGATTACATGCCGTTATTAAAAGAGGATTACAGAAAAGAAGAGAAGATAAATGGTGTTATCTATGCTATGTCACCGTCACCAAACTATCAGCACGGTATTGTTGACGGGAATATCTACTCAATTATAAAGAGCGGACTGAAAGGTAGCTTATGCCTGCCGTTTATGGAGAACCTTGATTACAAATACCAGGCACAGGAGAACGATGATTACGTTATCCCTGATGTGATGATCGTATGTGATCGGAAGCACTTGAAAGGTGGATCGTATACTGGAACACCACGATTCATTGTTGAAACGTTGAGTCCTGCTACCGCACTGCGAGATAGAACAGTCAAGAAAGACATTTATCAAAATGCCGGAATTGAAGAATACTGGATTGTGTCGCCGAAAGAACGGGCAGTTGAGATTTATTATTTGGAAGACGGAAAGTACGAATTAAAATATAGTTATGTTCTTCAGGATGATTCAGAAGAGGAACACTACAATGCGGATACAGTTGTGACGCTGAAAGAATTTCCGAATATTACGATGACGTTGGCAGATATATTCGAGAATGTTGAATGAAAATTGAATAACAGAATTTATTTTACAAAAGAGAATTTTTACGTACAGAAAATATAAATAGTGCGAAAGATTCTCTTTTTTTAAAGGAGAAAGTCGAAAATGAATATTTTAAATTTCATACAAAAGTATATACCTATATTAATAGAAGTGATTTTCGCTCAATTTTTAGGAGGAATAATAGATGTAGTTAAGCGAATAGTAAATAAATTTAGGGGTGGTGATTTAAAAAAGATTGAAAAAGGAAAATTTGAATTTGCATTTACTACGTCTGGATATGAATATTGGGATAAAAACGTTTCTGTCAATGGTGATTATCTTTTAGATAAAACTGGATTACCAATTCGGAATTTAGGAGAAGTTGGTGTAGACATTGTACATATGGATGTATTTGTAAATGGAAATCAAACAAGGAATATGGATTATAATGACGGAGATCATTATTCAACGGGTGAAATCAACTCTACGAAGAATGTAAATTTGAATTTAAGTGAAAATGATAAAAAACAAAACAGGCTAAATGTTGTGATATTGTTGACAATGGAATCGGAGGGAAATAGGTATGTTCAAGAAATGATTATAAATTTCCATCGTAAGGATGATGAAGATATATGGCGCAGAATTTCATATAATACAGATGTGTTCTTTAAAGAATCAAAGTTAAAGTCAGAAAGGGAACGGATTCTGGCATTTAAAGTATAAATATATATATATCAAAAGCCTCTGGATTTAACTCCAGGGGCTTTGGGACTCTTCTGGTATATTATACCTGCTATGAAATTTTTTCTTTATTTCATATAACATATTAGTTACATTAAGCTGTGTAGCATTCACAATGTCTTTTGTAGAATCATTTTCAGGAATCGTAAATTCTACATCATATGAAATGTTGGAAATGTGTAAAAATAATTTTAAAAATTGTTTTGCTTTAAAATAAATTTTCTTTAAATCAATGTTAGGAGTGTCAGAATATTCATATGCAACGTGTACGTATTTGTATATCGCGAAAACATATTGTTCTATCTCAGATAAAATATATTCCAAGTCTTGATATGAGCCAAAATCAAAATTAGCAATCTCTTGATTAAGTGAAAACATATTACCGTCTTCAACAAAAAAACTGTATACTTCTGCTTTAGCATTAGCCAGGTCAAATTTATATTTTGTTTCATCCAATAAAGCAGAAACTTCATCTAAATATTGTTGTGCATGCTTTCCATATTCATCAGCTGGATAGTTAGGAAAGTAATCTATAGCTAAAAGTTTAGTTGTAAGAAACGGTTGCCTTTTATAATTTTTTGTGATAGAGCGAATAGAATCTATAGTCTCTTTTCTATCTTTCTGGGATAATATAGGAAATAAATTCAAAATGGTTTCATAAAATCCTGAGATGGCATCTTTTAAATAATCTATAGTTTCCTCTTGGGGAAGATCGTTTGGATCATAGTTAAAATTTGTATATATCTCATGTGGTGGAGATTCAAGTGGTGAAAGTCCGTATTTGTTTTGTAAAAACTCACATGGGATAGAAGTACCATCATCTAGTTGAACTATTGCATGAGGATGTAAATATTTCAAAATATATTTTTCCGTATCCATATTTTCTTCTTTGGCAAAAGAATCAAAAATGAGTAATAAGTTTTCTTTAGAAATATTTTTGGTTCGATGATTTTCTATATTGGGAATCCATGATTTATTTCTTCCAAGCTGCTCAGATAATTCATAAGCAGTCAGTTGATGCTCTTTTCTTTTTTTTACAATCAAATCTATATAGTCTTGAGTTAGTTTTATCTTATTTGCAAACATGTTGTATCACCTCGCATGTACATATTTCCTTCTATATTATACATGGAAAAATAAAAAATTCCAATCAGAACATATATTCTACATAAATATGCATAAAATATATTGACAAGAGAATGGAGAAGTGATAATATCTAAAATATCAAAACAATACAGAACAGAAAAGGAGATCACACATGAGGACGCGAAGCAGACCAGATAAAAAAAGAAGCCCCAGAGTTCCTAACCTCTGAGACTTCTGATGAGGTGAGTTTCCTAGGCTCGCCTCTATGTAACAGTACAGACTCACCAAAGAGAATCTATACTTTTCCTTGAACAAGTCAAGTATAGCATTAAAATCTTTACGATGCAAGTTTCTTCAGGCAAGTCTGCCGAAATTTCCAATTACAACTGAAGACCGCAGCTTTAATGTGACACCTGCTGCCACTTCTATTTTTTGTACCTTGAAAACTGAAAATTGCACTGATAAACGTTGCGAGAGCATTATTTTTTTACCTTTAGCATCAGAATTTGTAATACCTAACTCGATGATGGGAGGAGGTGAGACACACTTGAACTATGATTTAAACCGAATTAAGTATATCATCATGAATATCATGCTTAAACATAAAGCCGTGGATCATATGCATTCCATGTCCTGCTACGAGATCAGCTCATACGAGGGGCAGAGCAAAGTTTCTACTATATATAAGCATATTCGAATTCTGGAATCTTATGGGCTAGTTAAGAAGGGCGCGAAAGTAGAGCGAGCATATGGCTACATACTGACTGAGGAAGGAATTAAAGTTTTACCGACTATTTCAAAGGAAGAGGAGTGATTTTTTTGGTAAAGAACAAATGTGGATTTGTGGGAGTCGGTGCTTATGGAGGCAATCAGGTGCGTCCTTTTTATAAGGCAAGCTATCCATCGCTATTTATAAATACAGCACTGACAGATTTGAAAAGTTTGACTGATGTGGAAGAAGAGTACAAATATCATGTTCCGGGCAGTGAAGGATGTAATAAAGATAGAAAGAAATCAAAAGAACTATTCCGGCAGGAGATTGACAATATCATCAACGAGATAAAAGAAAAGATGTCTGGTATAGAATATCTGTTCATTGTGGCTTCGGCAGGTGGTGGATGTGGATCAGGAGTTTTAGCAGCACTGAAGCAAGTTGCAATGGAAGAAATGGACTTGAAGGCTTGTATTATAATCACAGTCCTTCCAGATACAAAGACAGAATCCATTAAAGCATTGATTAACAGTTATGAGACACTTGCTGAGATTGAGCAATTAAATGAGTACGCAGGTGCAACGTTTATCTTAGATAACGATAAAAGCACTAACAAGATGCGGATTAATGAAATGTTTTTCTGCTATTTGGATTCACTGCTTACAAGCGAGAATAGTACGAAAAATCCGGACTTCAAAGTCTTTTTATTTGAAGACACAGCAAGGTTGCATAAGACAATGGCTCTCTTTAGAAGAGGCTAACTATTAAATAAAAGAAAGAAGGATGCCTGTGAGTAAAATTACAGTAGTTGATTCCATTATGGGATCAGGAAAAACCAGTTGGAGTATCCAGTATATCAATGAAAATGAGATGGAAAACGTGTTATACATTACTCCATTTCTGGATGAGGCAGAAAGAATAATCAATAAAACCAACAGGGAATTTAAGCAGCCAATGTACAAAGGAAGTACAAAATTAGATAACCTGAATGATCTTCTGGCATGTCAAGTTGATATTGCTTCTACACACGCATTATTTAAGAAATTGGATGCAGAGAGTAGAGAAAATATCAAAAATGGACATTATACATTGATTCTGGATGAAGTATTAAATGTAATTGATCCATATACAGACATCAGAAATGATGACATGAAGCTACCAAAGAGCGTGAACTCGCAAATGAAAAGCTTATCAAGATGCAGGAACAGCTTCAAAAGGCGATGGCTAGTGGCACAATCAAGCAAGGTTCTGAAGAATGGCTAGAGATGTCACAGAAAATTGTTGAAGCTGAAAGTGCGGTAAAGGATTTTGATACAGACATTGAAAACCTCAAACAGAAACAGATTACTACCAAGTATGAAGAAATGTTTGACCGCGCGATTGATAAAGCTGATAAACTCATTTCTAAAATCGACACCATCAATGACCTTCTTACAGAAGAGATGATGTACGATTATGTTACTGGTCAGCTTACAGATATGGGCGCGCTGTCTCTTACTCTGAATGCTCAGAGCATGAATGATAGTCTGGACACCTTGCAGAAATATCTTAAGAAGCGTCAGCAGATTATTGACGATTATAATAATAAGCTTTTCGGAGAAAAGACATATGATGACATGATGTCCGAAAATGACTCCAATATTCAGAATGCCCTCAAGAATGCAAATTCCTATAAACAGCAGATTCTGTCCATCGTGAAAACGCAGTCACAGAAAGAACAGGACGCGTTGTTTAAAGTAATTGACGCGCGCAAAGAGGCACTGAAAAAGAAAAAGGAATATTATGATTATGATAAGCAGCTAAAAAGTAAGACAAAAGAGATCAATCTTCTGCAACAGCAGATAGATGCATTGGACGGGGTAACCGATGCAGAATCTCGTGCGCAGAAAGCAAAACTTGAAGCACAGTTGAAGGATGCGCATGATGATCTTGATGATACCGTGCGTGACCACATCTATGATTTACAGGTGAACGGACTTGATGACCTTGAAGACCAACTCAAAGAGGACTTCGAGAAATGGTCAAATGAACTTAGTGGAAATCTGGATAAGATGTCTAAAGCAATAAATGATGCAATCAATAATTCTGGTGCTTCTGCTGCCGACGCTATGAATACTTTAGCGGAAGTATTGAAACAGTTTAATATTACTCCTGATCAGTTAGGAATTAGTGCGTCCAATCTGAGCGCGGGTAATATCAAGAAGTATGCAAAAGGTACTGACCATGTTGGACACAACAGTATTGGTCTGACAAATGAAAATGGTCGCGAAATTGTTGTAACGAGAAAAGGATGGCTGACCAAACTCGGTGCATCCGATATGATTATCCCGAATGATATCACAGAAACTTTGGTGAATATGGCGGAGCAATATCAGAATAGAGATATGATTTCTTCGGTCAAATTACCGGAAATCAAGAGTGGGGATAAAAATGTAGTATACAACTATACGAATAATACTCCTGTTACTGTACAAGGTGATTTAGTACGTGACACATTACCAGATCTTAAAACGATTTTGAAGAAATCAAATGAATATACTCAAAATGAGATGCGTAAGAATCTCAGGAGGACATAATGAAGGGTGAAAGGCGGATTATTCCGCCTTCACACCAAACAATGTTTTATGGCTTTATTAATCCGTTAAAACCCAAACAATGAAAATCATAGGAGTCGGGATCTCCGGCTCCTTCTAAGAGAAAGTCTAAAATCTAAATTCTAAAAAAACCCAATTAAAAAATGAAACAAAATGGAGTGATTCTTATTAATAGGAACATATTATTAACAAATAAGGCGGAAAATGATTCTGATGCCTTGTTGAAGTATCTTCAAGAAAATGATATTGTTGATTTATCATATATGCGGAATCAAATGAAAATGATTGAACGCAAAAAAATTTTAAATCAACACTCATATAAAATATGGCAAGGTTCAGATGGATATTGGAGAACTTATATACCAGAAGAAGGTGCGGAACGAAAACTAATAAAAAAGAAACAAAAAGAAAAACTTGAAGATGCAATCATAGAAAATTATAAACTTAGAAGAAATAATACATTTGCATGGTGGTTTGATTCTTGGAAGCAAAAACAAATTAGTTTTGCTGTTTCAGATAACACGATCGCAAGATATGAACGTGATTATAGAAGATTTTTTGAAGGATCTGATTTCGAAAAAGTGGACATTAGAACAATGAATGAAGAAGACATTACTGCATTTATGGTTCAAACTGTTAAGAAAAAGAACCTGAAAGAAAAAGCAGGAAATGCATTGTGGGGGTACGTATCAGGAGTTTACAAACATGCCCGTGTTAAAAAATTCATTCAAGAAAATCCCTGTGAATATGTAGAGAAAAAATCCTATAGTAGATTTTTTAATCGAGATTATAAAAGTATTGAAGAAAGAACTGTTAATGATAATGATTTGGAAAAATTAATACAGGAATTACATAACAGTCAAATTAAAAAGCCACAATATATACCTAGTTATGCGGTGGAACTTGCAATATATACAGGCATGAGAGTCGGTGAAATATCAGGTTTGCGTTGGGAAAATATTTGCAGAGATAAGGGATATATCCTAATTAATACTTCAGAAAAATTTAATGAAAAAAAGAAAATCTGGTATACAGAGGGAACAAAAACAGGAAAAGAGAGGAGGTTTCCTTTATCAGATGAAATAATTTCTTTATTAGAAAGAACGAAAAAAGCTGAAATGAAGTATGGATATGTTGGAGAATTTGTGTTTCAAAATGAAAAGGGTCGTGTGAATACACGTTCTATATCACATTGCATTAGATATCGTTGTAAGAAAGCTGGCATAGAAGAGAAATGCATTCATGCAGTAAGGAGAACCTTTAATTCAAAAATGAAGATGGCAGGTGCTTCGTCAGCAGTTGCAGCATCACTTTTGGGACATAGTGAACGTGTCAACGAAAGCAATTATACATATGATATTTCACAGATGGAGTATAAACGAGAAATTGTTTCTGAAATAAGTAAGATTGGTGTAGCTAAATGATTACCAGAGTAATCAAGAGTAATCAGAACGAATGTTCACGCTAAGCCCTGAAACCCTTGATTTTGCTGGCTTTTTAAGATGTTCCAAAATGGACCTGAGGGGAATCGAACCCCTGTCCGAAAGCCTATCCCTTGCGGTATCTCCCATCACAGTCGCTGTTTTAACATTCCCTTGGCAATACGCCCATCGACAGGCTTATTGCTTCAGTAGCTTCATGATACATCTACCGGGGCAAAGCTTACCCGGCAAGGTTTCTCACATGGTCGACGTCAGATTCCTGAAGTGTGAGTGCATCAGGGCTGACGAGCAGCAATTAGGCTGCTAACGCGTACTGTTCGTCTGCGTTTATATTTAGTTTCCCGGTTGGTACGCAGTCCAGGAGTCTGCGGATGGCTGCCTCAACTTCAAAGCCCCCGTCGAAACCAGTACAAGCCCTGATCAGGTTCGGAAAGATCCGATATTACTGGTAAACAGACGATGCTTGTGTTTCTGACTTTTTCTATTATATGAAACTGTATATAGAGTTGTCAAGGGAAGAACTTGGTTTTTATAACCTTTTTATAAAATACTGAAAAAAACTTGACAGTGACAGTTAGAAGATGTAAACTCACGATAGATATAACGAACGGAAGTTACTCGAAACAAATAGTAAGACAAAACAAACTGAACGGATCAGGAGGAACGAAAATGGAAGCACTGCGAGAGAAAATATATGATCATACATCAGATCCTGCTCAGGAATCCTTCCGTAATCAGCAGTATCAGAGAAGCAGCATGCAGCGGAGTGCTATTGTTGACAGACTTCGCCGGGAAGGCTGCAGGATTACAAAACAGAGAAAGATCATACTGGATATTATTTTGCAGGAAGAATGTACCTGTTGTAAGGAAATATATTTTCTGGCATCTAAAAAGGATCCAAATATTGGAATGGCGACAGTATACAGAATGATCAATCTTCTGGAAGAAATCGGTGCCCTGAAAAGGAAAAGCGCTTATCGCATCTGCGATGAACAGGGACAGGTACCTGTCTGCTGTGTACAACTGGATGATCAGACAAATATCCGGCTGGATAATGAAAAACTTTGCAAGATCATTGAAAAAGGAATGGAATCCTGCGGATATCTTCAGTCAAGGAGAGTACGACGCGTATCCGTTGAAAATAGCAACTAATGGACGCCCGGAAGAAAATACGCAAAAACCAGAAGTAAATTACTCTGTTTTTAGATGATAATGAGAAAATTTATCACTTTTGCAAGTTAGTCTGGACTTTTGTTTTGGAGATTTTATAATATGTGTAATGTTAAAAAAGAGATATACAGGAGGATATTACAATGATCAAACTTGATAAGAAACACAGCGGAGTATTCGCGGCAGGAGTATTATTCGGAACAGCAGGAATCAAACTTCTTTCCAGCAAAGATGCAAAAAAAGTTTATACGAACTGTACAGCAGCTGTTCTTCGTGCAAAAGACTGCGTAATGAAAACTGTATCCAAGGTTCAGGAGAACGCAGAAGATATTTATGCAGAAGCACAGCAGATCAACGAAGATCGCGCAGCAGCTGAGGAAGCATTTGAAGATACTGCTGAAGAAGAAACATTTAAAGAAACAGAAGAAACTGCAGCAGAAGAGGAATAAGAACAAAGCACCTGCGGAGAGAAACTGCAGGTGTTTTTCATAACTAAAGGTGATGACAATATGAGATTTAAAATAGAACATGAAATCAGAGGCAGAGTCAGACTTCATATCTGTCAGAAACGAATGACATGCAGACAGGCAGATCAGTTGGAATATTTTCTGACAAAACTGAATGGTGTAACCTCTGCCAAAGTAGTAGAGAGAAATCAGGACGTAGTGATCTGTTATTCTAATAACAGAGAAGAAATGTTGAGGGCAATTCAGAGATTTTCTTATGAAAAGGCTGAGGCACCGGAAAGTTATCTTCAGAATTCAGGAAGAGAAATGAATGGAGAATACTGGGAGAAGATGGTAAACCATGTTGTGCTCCATTATGGTAAGAAAATATTCCTGCCACTTCCGGTCCGGACATTTCTGACAACGCTGAAATCTGTGAAATATATCTGGAAAGGTGTGCGTACACTTGCAAAATGCAGAATTGAAGTTCCGGTACTGGATGCAACGGCGATCGGTGTATCCATGCTCAGAGGTGACTTCAGTACAGCTTCTTCCGTAATGTTCCTTCTTGGCTTTGGTGAGATTCTTGAAGACTGGACACACAAAAAGTCTGTGGATGATCTGGCACGAAGCATGTCCCTGAATGTGAGCAAGGTATGGCTGATAACAGAGGATTCTGAAGTTCAGGTAGGAACAGATGAAATTAAACCTGGTGACAGAGTCCGTATACATATGGGAACCGTAATTCCGTTTGACGGTATTGTTACAGAAGGCGAGGCTATGGTAAATGAAGCGTCTCTGACAGGGGAATCCATGCCGGTGGCAAAACATGAATCCAGTTATGTATATGCCGGAACGGTTATGGAGGAAGGTGAACTTACCATTCGCGTAAAAGAAACTTCCGGCTCTACCAAGTTTGAAAAGATCGTAACCATGATCGAAGAGACTGAAAAACTGAAATCGGCAGTGGAGAGCAAAGCAGAACATCTTGCAGACAGACTGGTTCCGTATACACTTGCTGGTACAGCTCTTACATATGCACTCACACGAAATGTGACCAAGGCATTGTCTATTCTTATGGTTGATTTTTCCTGTGCATTGAAACTTGCAATGCCAATTTCTGTTCTTGCAGCGATACGTGAGGCAAATGCACATCATATTACGGTGAAGGGTGGAAAATTTCTGGAAGCAGTTGCTGAGGCAGATACGATTGTGTTTGATAAGACAGGAACACTGACGAAGGCACAGCCGACAGTTGTTGATGTAGTTTCCTTTAACGGTGATTCAAAAGAAAATCTTCTCAGACTTGCTGCATGCATGGAAGAACATTTTCCACATTCCATGGCAAAGGCAGTTATGGATGCAGCAAAAGAGCGTGGACTGACTCATGAAGAAATGCATTCCAAAGTTGAATATATTGTAGCTCACGGAATTTCAACAATGGTAGATGGAAGAAAAGCAATTATAGGAAGCCATCATTTTGTATTTGAAGATGAAAAATGTACAATTCCGGTCGGAAAGGAAGAATTGTTCAGAAATCTTCCAGAAGAATATTCTCATCTGTATCTTGGAATTGAAGGGAAACTTGCCGCGGTGATCTGCATTGAAGATCCGCTTCGCCCGGAGGCACCGGAGGTTGTAAAGGCACTGCGAAAAGCGGGGTTCACACAAATCGTTATGATGACAGGTGACAGTGACCGCACAGCAAAAGCAATTGCGGCGAGAGTCGGTGTCGATAAATATTATTCCGAAGTTCTCCCGGAAGACAAAGCTAAATTTGTAGAAGAAGCCAAAGCACAGGGCCGTAAAGTCCTGATGGTAGGTGATGGAATTAATGACTCTCCGGCGCTTTCTGCAGCAGATGTTGGTATTGCGATCAGTGATGGAGCAGAACTTGCAAGAGAAATTGCGGATATCACGATCGGGGCAGATGATCTGAGTGTCATGGTTACACTTAAGGAAATCAGCAATGGTCTGATGGATAAGATCCATAAGAATTACAGACGTATCGTTGGTATTAATGGAAGTCTGATCGCTCTTGGTGTAACAGGAGTGATTCAGCCGACTATGTCTGCATTGCTTCATAATACTTCAACTTTACTGATTGGTATGGACTCTATGAAATCTGTACTCTAAAGTCAGTGCAGAATATGAAAAGTTAATTAAAGAAAACTCTTGACAGCAAGTGAAAAGTATTGTACTATCATATTAGTTAGAAACAGCTAACAAATAAAAACTTACGGATATGGAAACATATCCGTAAATTTAAAACAATAGGTTAGACACAACTAATCAACGGGAGACTTAAGGATGTTAGAAGCTGAGATCATAGCACACTGTGCACCTACGCTGGCAGGAATCAAAACTGCAAATATGTTTACTTATACACCAATGAACAGAAATAAACTGTCCATGGAAATTGAAGAGGAAAACAGAAAACTGAATTGCAGAGGTGTTTTTGTGGAAGTGCTCAGAACAAGTGAACATAAGGCACTGGTCTATGTATACCGCAAAAAGAAACTGGAACAGGATCTGCAGTGTGAAGGTGCATGTGCTCTTTTGAAAGACTGCGGTTATGAATGTCAGGAGACAGATTGCTGTATTCGACAGCTTCAGGAGCGCTTTTTTGAAAAAGATGGTTTTCCACATGAAGTTGGGCTTTTTCTTGGGTATCCTCTTGATGACGTGACTGGATTTATTGAACAGAAAGGTAAAAATTATAAATGTTGCGGAATCTGGAAAGTATATGGAAATGAAAAGCAGACTCAGATGCTTTTCCGGAAACTGAAGAAATGTTCAGAAATCTACAGACGACTTTTTGCGGATGGAAGATCAATTCTTCAGCTGACTGTTGCAGCATAAACAGAAAGGATAAGGTAAATCAAGATGAGTAAAGTAGCAGTAGTATATTGGAGTTCAACAGGAAACACAGAAGCTATGGCAAATGCAGTAGCGGAAGGAGCAAAAGCAGCAGGTGCAGAAGTTGTAACTTTTGAAACAGCTGATTTCACAGCTGAAAAGGTAGATGAGTTCGATGCGATCGCGTTTGGCTGCCCGGCAATGGGAGATGAAGTTCTGGAAGAAGATGAATTCGAACCGATGTTCAACTCCTGTGAGACAAAACTTTCCGGCAAAAAGGTTGGACTTTTCGGATCTTATGGATGGGGCGACGGAGAATGGATGCATAACTGGGAAGATAAATGCAAAGAAGATGGGGCTGTTCTTGTCGCTGACGGTGTGATCTGCCAGGAAGAACCGGATGATGATGCAGTAGAAAACTGCAAGGCGCTTGGTAAAGCACTTGCATAATTCCAGATCATTCATAAAGACAGCAGAAAATATGACAATGGAGAACCGGAGCCTGTTTCTATGGCTTCCGGTTTTTATTTTATGAAAAATTACTTCTAATTCTGTTCAAATTTCTGCCATCCGTTCACAAAACTTACATAAATCTCTGCTAAGATAAAACAAAATAGAAAGTAAATGTTTGATGGAGGAATGAAAAATGGAAGCCCCAAAGATTCTTGTAGTAGATGATGAAAGTCGTATGCGTAAGCTTGTGAAGGATTTCCTTGAAAAGAAAAATTTCCATGTACTGGAAGCCGGAGATGGTGAAGAGGCAATGGATATTTTTTATGAAGAAAAAGATATAGCACTGTTGATCCTGGATGTCATGATGCCTAAGATGGATGGCTGGGAAGTATGTCGTGAGATCCGTAAAAATTCTAAAGTGCCGATCATTATGCTGACAGCCAGAGGCGATGAGAGAGATGAGCTTCTCGGGTTTGATCTCGGTGTGGATGAATATATTTCGAAACCATTCAGCCCGAAAATTCTGGTAGCCAGAGTAGAGGCTATCCTTCGAAGAACCGGACAGGATGCAGGAAATGATGTTCTTTCTGCCGGCGGCATCGTGATTGACAAATCAGCACATCAGGCAAGCGTGGATGGTAAGCCGATGGAACTGAGTTTCAAAGAGTTTGAACTGCTTACTTATTTCCTTGAAAATCAGGGAATTGCACTTTCCAGAGAAAAGATTCTGAATTCTGTTTGGAATTATGACTATTTTGGAGATGCCCGTACTATTGATACCCATGTCAAAAAACTGAGAAGCAAGATGGGCGAAAAAGGCGAATACATTAAGACTGTCTGGGGAATGGGTTATAAATTTGAGGTAGATGAAGCATGAAACCAAAGAAGAAAACGGCAGGAAAGTCAGAAAAAAGGAAGTTTCATCCGCTGAGACGGCAGATTGAATTCTGGTTTATCGGGCTATTCCTGCTCTCCATGGTGATCACAACCGTGATCAATGGACTTTTTCTGGAACATTATTATATCAGCAAAAAGACAGATGTATTACAGGAAGCTGTAAAAAATCTCGAGGCGCTGAAGATGACAACAGACTCAGATGGAAAATGCAGTGCAGATATTTCTGATGAAATGTTTAAAGACAGTTCAGAGAATAATCTTACCTGGGTAGTGATCACAGCAGATGGACAGACAGTATGTTCTGTCGGAAGCAATGAAGATCTTCTGGAGGCCCGACTGGTCGGTTATGCTTATGATCTGGATCAGAAAAAGGATGATCATGCAAAAACACTCCAGCAAAATGAGAATTATGTTATACAGCAGGTGAGGGACCGCTTTGCTGGAATGGAATATGTGGAGAGTTGGGGAGAACTCAAAAATGGCTGCTATTTTCTGATCCGAACGCCACTGGAGAGCATACGTGAGAGCGTTTCCATATCGAATAAATTTTATTTCTATGTTGGCATTTTGATCATTGTGATCAGTGGATTTGTGATCTGGTTTGTGACGAAGAGAATCACTCGTCCGATCAGTGAACTGACACATCTCTCCACGAAGATGAGTGAACTTGATTTTGAGGCCAAATATCAGAGCCATGCCGGAAATGAGATCGATGAGCTGGGAGAAAATTTCAACCGTATGTCTGAACAGTTGGAAAAGACGATTTCAGAGTTGAAATCTGCAAACAATGAATTACAGAAAGATATTGAGAATAAAGAACGAATCGATCAGATGAGACAGGAGTTCCTGAATAATGTTTCTCATGAGCTGAAAACTCCGATCGCGCTGGTTCAGGGATATGCAGAAGGACTGAAAGAAAATATTTCCGAAGATCCGGAAAGCCGGGAGTTTTACTGCGATGTTATCATGGATGAGGCATCTAAGATGAATAAGCTGGTTCGTAACCTTCTTACTTTGAATCAGCTGGAATCCGGAAGAGATGAAATGACCGTAGAACGCTTTGATATTGTCACTCTGATACGGGGAGTTCTGCAGTCTATGGATATCATGATCCAGCAAAAAGAGGCAAAGGTCGGCTTTGATGCAGAAAAGCCTGTCTATGTATGGGCAGATGAATTTAAAATTGAAGAAGTCGTGACAAATTATACAAGCAATGCATTGAATCATCTGGATGGAGAAAAAGAGATCGAGATCCGTGTCCTGACAGAGGAGAACCATGTGAAAGTAACGGTATTTAATACAGGTACACCGATACCGGAGGAAGATATCCCGAATCTCTGGAATAAATTCTACAAGGTAGATAAGGCGAGAACCAGAGAATATGGTGGCAGCGGTATTGGATTATCTATCGTTAAGGCGATTATGGAAGGTCTCCATCAGCAGTATGGAGTGCAGAACTATGATAATGGTGTGGAATTCTGGTTCACGTTAGACAGAAAGAATCAGTAAAACAGCACAAATCGAGACAGATGTAAAGAAATCGCTTTGCATCTGTCTTTTTTTGGGTTATACTGGAATAATATCAATGAAGACAGGATGTGAGAGACAAATGATAGGAATCATCGACTACGATGCGGGTAACATCAAAAGCGTAGAAAAAGCACTTGCATATATTGGGGAGGAGACGATCGTTTCCCGGGATCCAGAGGTGCTTTTAAAAGCAGATAAAGCGATCCTTCCGGGCGTTGGAAGCTTTGGACAGGCAATGGAGAATCTGCACAGATACAATCTGGTACCGGTCATTAAAGATATGGTAAAAAATAATACGCCGTTCCTTGGAATCTGTCTGGGACTGCAGCTGCTTTTTGAGAGCAGTGAAGAGACACCGGGAGTAGAGGGTATTGGTATTCTGAAAGGAAAAATTCTGAGAATTCCACCGGCAGAAGGACTTAAGATTCCGCATATGGGATGGAATTCGCTGCATCTGCAGAATAACGGAAGACTGTTTCAGGGAATTCCAGAGGACACATATGTATATTTTGTACATTCCTATTATCTGCATGCAGAAGAACCGGAGATCGTAAAGGCAGTGACAGACTACAGCACAACAATCCATGCATCTGTTGAAAAGGGAAATGTATTTGCATGCCAGTTCCATCCGGAGAAGAGCAGCAGATACGGCCTCAAGATCCTGGAAAATTTTGCGAAACTGGAAAAGGAGGGGAACTGATATGTTTACCAAGAGAATCATTCCCTGTCTGGATGTCAATAAAGGCCGGGTGGTTAAGGGCGTTAATTTTGTGGACCTGAAAGATGCCGGTGATCCGGTTGAGATTGCAAAAGCATATGATGCAGCAGGAGCAGATGAGCTGGTTTTCCTGGATATCACAGCATCCTGTGAAGAACGTGATACGGTAGTTGATATGGTGCGTAAAGTAGCTGCCTGTGTATTTATTCCATTTACGGTTGGCGGAGGAATTCGTACCGTGGATGATTTTAAGAAGCTTCTCCGGGAGGGTGCAGATAAGATTTCTGTGAATTCTGCTGCAATAGACCGTCCGGAGCTGATTCGTGAAGCAGCAGAGAAATTCGGCAGTCAGTGTGTAGTGCTTGCTATAGATGCCAAGAGAAGACCGGGAGGTGGCTGGAATATCTACAAACATGGCGGACGTCTTGATACAGGATTGGATGCGATTGAATGGGCCAAAAAGGCAGAGGCACTGGGAGCAGGGGAAATCCTTCTTACCAGCATGGACTGTGATGGAACAAAATCGGGTTATGACATCGAACTGACACGTGCAATTTCAGATGCAGTCAGCATTCCGGTTATTGCCTCCGGTGGAGCCGGGACTCTGGAACATTTTTATGATGCTCTGACAGAGGGTGGCGCAGATGCAGCACTTGCAGCATCTTTATTCCATTATAAAGAACTGGAGATCAGTCAGGTGAAAGATTATCTGGCAGACAGAGGAATCTCCGTAAGAAGATAAGAGGTGAAAGAAACATGGCTCCTTTATCAGGAGAATGGCTGGAAGCATTGAAAGGCGAATTCCATCAGCCATATTATGCGAAACTATACAAAACAGTGATGCAGGAATATCAGACACACAAGATCTTTCCTCCGGCAGATGATATGTTTAATGCATTTCATTTCACACCACTAAGTCAGGTAAAAGTTGTGATTCTCGGACAGGATCCGTATCACAATGATGGACAGGCCCATGGGTTATGTTTCTCTGTAAAAAGAGATGTAGAGATCCCGCCATCGCTGGTTAATATCTATCAGGAACTCCATGATGATCTGGGATGCTATATCCCGGATAACGGTTATCTGGAAAAATGGGCCAGACAGGGTGTTTTAATGCTTAACACGGTCCTAACTGTGCGGGCGCATCAGGCGAATTCTCACAGAGGTATTGGATGGGAGCAGTTTACCGATGCTGCAATTGGTATTCTGAATGAGCAGGATCGTCCAATTGTGTTTCTCCTTTGGGGAAGACCAGCACAGATGAAAAAATCTATGCTGACCAATCCGAAACATCTGATTCTGGAAGCACCGCATCCGAGTCCGCTCTCTGCATACAGAGGATTTTTTGGATGCAGACATTTCAGCAAAACAAATGAATTTCTGATTCAGAATGGTTTGGAGCCGATCGACTGGCAGATTGAAAATAAAGAACAGCAGGAAATTAAGGAGTAAACATGAACCAGAAGAACAACTTAGTAAAAAATGCATCTTTCTTGATGGTTGCGGCAATGATCTCCAAGGTCATCGGTCTTCTTTATAAGAGCCCGCTTTCATCAATTGTAGGCAATATGGGAATGGGATATATCAGCCTTGCCCAGAATGCCTATATGATTCTTCTGATGATTGCATCCTTCAGCATTCCGCAGGCAGTTTCCAAACTGATCTCAGAACGAATTGCTTTAAAAGATTACAAAAATGCCCAGAAGATATTTCATGGATCTCTGATCTATGCGGCAATCGTAGGTGGAATCGTAGCACTGGTGTGTTTATTTGGGGCAAGATTTATTATTCCGAGCAATCAGCCGAATGCAGTACTGGCATTGCAGATCTTATCACCAACGATTTTTCTTTCCGGAATCCTGGGTGTATACAGAGGATATTTTCAGGCATACCGTAATATGATGCCAACTTCGATCTCACAGATACTGGAACAGATTTTTAATGCGGCAGTCAGTCTGATCGCAGCCTGGATGTTCATTAAATATTTTGCCGATGGTACAGATGGAAGTGTGGCAAAATGGGGAGCCGCCGGATCTACTGTTGGTACGACAGCAGGTGTCGTGATCGCACTGTTGTTTATGCTCCTGGTATATGGTGTTAATCGGAATGCGATCAAATGCAGAGTCAGACATGATCATTATCATGATGAGGAGTCTTATGGCGAGATTTTGAAGCTGATTATTCTGATCGTTTCTCCAATCATCCTGAGCTCATTTATCTATAATATTAATGGTTATCTGAATGGAGTTCTGTATTCTGAGATCATGGGAAAACATGGTGTAAATGCAGATATGATCAGTATGATGTATGCAGAATATGCGACCTACTTTATGAGTATTATCAATATTCCTTTGACGCTTTCAAGTGCAGCACCTACTTCGATGATTCCGGAGGTATCTGCACTGTATGCAACGGGAGATATTGATGAAACAAGGAGAAGAGTGGATCAGACCGTGCAGTTGTCCATGTTCATTTCTATTCCATGTGCGGTAGGACTGGCAGTGCTTGCACAGCCAATCGTATCACTGCTGTTTGGAGGAACAAATGGTGTGGCCGGAAAGCTTTTGATGCTTGGATCCTTTACGATACTTCTGAATGGAATGTCCAACATTTCCAATGGAGTACTTCAGGGAATTGGTAAACCGAAGATCCCTATGATCACAGCAGCAGTTGCGCTGGTTGTAGATGTGATTGTAGTTGTTGCGCTTCTGATGTTCACAGACCTGGGTATTTATGCATTGCTGGTTGCTATGATCGTGTATGCAATCGTTGTATGCGTGATGAATGATTTCTTTATGAAAAAATATCTGGAATATAAGAACCCATGGAAGGCGGCTTACGTAAGTCCGCTGATCGCTTCTGCAGTGATGGGTGTCGTGGCAGCTGGTGTTTATTATGGCTTTCATGCAATCTTACCATCTAATATCATCTGCCTGGGTGTATCGATCATTCTGGCAGCAGCAGCGTATTTCCTGGTTTATATCCTGGTTGATAAGACAGCATCCGAGCGGCTTTCCAGAATGCCTGGCGGGGCATATCTTGTTCGAATCGCACAGAGAATCAGAAGATAAGGGAAAACAAGTTTTTCAAATGATAAAATACGGAAAATACAGGATATCTGTTGGGTATTTCAACAGATATCCTTTTTGTTATAAAATTTGACACTCAAATTAATTTGGGGAATGAATATGCGACAAATTGTGAAACTTGGTCATTGTCATTTGTAAAACTTTGTCGTATAATGTTACGGAATTCGGTTTTTGAGAAATACTTTTTAATAAGAAAGAACACGTTTATTCATATCTGTAGATATACAGTTTTGACGAGGAGGTCGATTTATTGAATACATATACATTGGGAATTGATATCGGATCTACTACAGTAAAGATCGCGATTCTTGATGAAAATGACAGGCTTTTGTTTGCGGACTATGAACGTCATTTTGCGAACATTCAGGAGACACTGGCAGATCTTCTGGAAAAAGCAGAAAAGCAGCTTGGAGAAATGACATTATGTCCTGTAATTACAGGATCCGGTGGACTGACACTTGCGAATCATCTGGAGATTCCGTTTGTGCAGGAAGTTATTGCCGTGTCTACATCTCTTCAGAAGATGGCTCCGCAGACAGATGTTGCTATTGAGCTTGGAGGAGAAGATGCCAAGATCATTTATTTTGAAGGTGGTAATATTGAACAGCGAATGAACGGTATCTGTGCCGGCGGTACAGGTTCCTTTATTGACCAGATGGCATCCCTGCTTCAGACGGATGCACCTGGCCTGAATGAATATGCAAAGAATTATAAAGCTCTTTATCCGATCGCTGCCCGTTGTGGTGTGTTTGCGAAGACAGATATCCAGCCGCTGATCAACGAGGGTGCAACGAAGGAAGACCTGTCAGCATCTATTTTCCAGGCGGTTGTCAATCAGACAATCTCCGGACTGGCATGTGGTAAGCCGATCCGTGGACATGTAGCATTCCTTGGTGGTCCGCTGCATTTCCTTTCTGAATTAAAGAAAGCATTCATCCGTACACTGAAGCTGGATGATGAACATACGATCGTACCGGAGAATTCTCATCTGTTCGCAGCAATCGGTTCTGCACTGAATGCAAAGGAAGATGTTACTGTTTCGCTGACAGAACTGAAAGACAGACTCCGTCATTCCATTAAAATGGATTTCGAAGTAGAGCGTATGGATCCGTTGTTTGCAACAGAAGAGGACTATGAGGAGTTTAATAAACGCCAGTCATCTTATAAAGTTGCTACAGGTGATCTTGCTTCTTATAAGGGGAACTGTTATCTCGGTATCGATGCAGGTTCCACTACGACTAAGACAGCCCTGGTAGGCGAGGATGGAAGTCTTCTGTATTCTTTCTACAGTAATAATAACGGAAGCCCACTGAAAACAGCAATCCGCTCAATTCAGGAGATTTATTCAAAACTTCCGAAAGATGCCAGAATTGCTTATGCATGTTCTACCGGTTATGGCGAGGCACTGATCAAAGCAGCACTTCTTCTGGACGAGGGAGAAGTTGAGACGGTTTCTCATTATTATGCAGCAGCATTCTTTGATCCGGAAGTTGACTGTATTCTGGATATTGGTGGTCAGGATATGAAATGTATCAAGATCAAGAACCAGACGGTTGACAGTGTACAGCTGAATGAAGCTTGTTCTTCCGGTTGTGGATCTTTTATTGAAACATTTGCCAAATCTCTGAATTACAGTGTACAGGATTTTGCAAAAGCTGCGCTTTATGCAAAACATCCGATCGATCTTGGAACCCGTTGTACGGTATTTATGAATTCCAAGGTAAAACAGGCACAGAAGGAAGGAGCAGAGGTATCTGATATTTCTGCAGGTCTTGCATATTCGGTTATTAAGAATGCTCTTTACAAAGTTATCAAAGTTTCAGATGCGACAGAACTTGGTAAGCATATCGTTGTACAGGGTGGTACCTTCTATAATGATGCAGTCCTTCGAAGCTTTGAACGTATTGCCAACTGTGAAGCAATCCGTCCGGATATCGCCGGCATCATGGGGGCATTTGGCGCAGCATTGATCGCGCGCGAGCGTTATGAAGACGGCAAAGAAACAACCATGCTCTCTATTGACAAGATCAATGAACTGAAATATACAACTTCTATGGCGAATTGCCGTGGATGTACCAATAACTGTCGTCTGACGATCAACAAGTTTACCGGAGGACGTCAGTTTGTCAGTGGCAATCGTTGTGAGCGAGGAATTGGTAAAGAGAAGAACAAGGATCATGTTCCGAACCTTTATGAATATAAATATAAGAGACTGTTTTCTTATGAACCGTTAAGCCCGGATCAGGCAACAAGAGGACAGGTGGGAATTCCACGAGTCCTGAATATGTTTGAAAACTATCCGTTCTGGTATACATTCTTTACGAAACTGAAATACGAAGTGGTACTTTCACCGACTTCTACCAGAAAGATATATGAACTGGGTATTGAATCTATCCCGAGTGAATCAGAATGTTATCCGGCAAAACTGGCACATGGTCATATAAGCTGGCTGATCAAAAAAGGTGTGAAGTTTATTTTCTATCCATGTGTGCCATATGAGCGTAATGAATTTCCAGATGCAGTAAATCATTACAACTGCCCGATCGTTACATCTTATGCAGAAAATATCAAGAACAACGTGGATGAACTGAAAGATCCGAGCATTAAATTTATGAATCCGTTTATGGCATTTACGACAGAAGCAATTCTGACGGATCGCCTGGTTGAAGTGTTTAAGGATATTCCGGCAGAAGAGGTCAAAGCAGCGGCACATGCAGCATGGGAAGAACTTGCACAGGTGCGTAAGGATGTGCAGAAGAAGGGAGAAGAAACCCTTCGGTACCTGAAAGAGACGGGACGTAGAGGAATCGTTCTTGCCGGTCGTCCGTATCATATTGATCCGGAAATTCATCATGGCATTCCGGATCTGATCAACAGCTATGGAATTGCAGTATTAACAGAGGATTCTGTGTCTCATCTTGCAAAGGTAGAGAGACCGATTCGTGTTAATGACCAGTGGATGTATCATTCGCGTCTGTATGCGGCAGCGAACTTTGTAAAAACACAGGATAATCTGGATCTGATCCAGCTGAATTCCTTTGGATGTGGTCTGGATGCCGTTACGACAGATGAGGTTTATGAGATCCTGGATGGCAGCGGAAAGATTTATACCTGCCTCAAGATTGATGAGGTAAACAACCTTGGTGCGGCAAGAATCCGTGTGCGTTCTCTGATCGCTGCACTTCGTGCAAAAGAGGCGCAGCACAAGGAGCGTGAGATCAAACCGTCTTCTATTGAAAAGGTTGTATTTACAAAGCAGATGCGTAAGGATTATACGATCCTGTGCCCGCAGATGTCACCGTTTCATTTTGGAATTTTACAGGCAGCCTTTAATACCTGTGGTTATCATCTAGAAGTTCTTCCGAATGATAATAAGCATGCTGTTGATGTTGGGCTGAAATATGTAAATAATGATGCATGCTACCCGTCTCTGATGGTAGTCGGACAGGTTATGGATGCTCTTCTTTCCGGTAAATATGACCTTAATAAGACGGCCGTTATTATGTCTCAGACAGGCGGTGGCTGTCGCGCATCCAACTATATTGCATTTATCCGCCGTGCCCTCAAGAAAGCAGGCATGGAGCAGGTGCCGGTTATTTCCATTAACTTAAGTGGGCTGGAGAGCAATCCGGGATTCAAACTGACACTTCCACTGATCAAACGTGTCTGCTATGGTGCAGTGTTTGGTGATATTCTGATGAAGTGCGTATATCGTATGCGTCCATATGAACTGGAGCCGGGAATCGTCAATCGTAAACACAAGATCTGGGAACAGAGAGTAATCTCATTCCTGGAAGGCAGCAGTGTCAGCCATGGACAGTTTAAGAAGATGTGTCGTGAGATGGTACATGAATTTGACCTGATTCCGATCAGCGATGAAAAGAAACCGCGAGTTGGTATCGTTGGAGAAATCCTTGTCAAATTCCTTCCGGCTGCAAACAATCATCTGGCAGAACTTCTGGAAGCAGAAGGCGCTGAGGCAGTATGTCCGGATCTGATTGATTTTATTAATTACTGTTTCTATAATCAAAACTTCAAATGTGAGTTCCTTGGATTTAAGAAAAATAAAGCAACGATCGCAAACTGGGGAATCAAAGCGATTGAATGGCTGCGTGGACCGGCGAACGAAGCTCTTGCACAGAGCCGTCACTTTACACCGGCTGCTAATGTTGCCGATCTGGCAAAGATGGCATCACCGATCGTATCTCCGGGTAATCAGACTGGTGAGGGATGGTTCCTGACCGGTGAGATGATGGAACTGATTCACGGCGGTGTACCGAATATTGTATGTATTCAGCCGTTTGCGTGTCTGCCGAACCATATTGTAGGTAAGGGTGTTATCAAAGCAATCCGCAGAGAACATCCGGAAGCCAATATCGTGGCAATCGATTATGATCCTGGAGCAAGTGAGGTTAACCAGCTGAACAGAATTAAGCTGATGTTATCAACGGCACAGAAGAATTTGAAAAAAGAATTAAAATAATAAAGCAAAATAACAAATCTATGAAAGACAAGGTACGTAAAATAAATGTGTACCTTGTCTTTTTTGATATCTTTTTAAATAATCTATGGACTAGGGTACTGAAAAGTGTAATAATTATATTAGAAACATATCTTGATTTTTTTATGCTGGCGAAGGGGTGGTGCAAATGAAAAGGAATCAAAAAAGATTTGTAATTGTGTTTCTGGCAGTCATATTTATGCTTGGTATGTCGGTACAGGTATCGGCAGGAAGTAAGGTTATGTACGTCGGACAGACATACAGGATTAATGTGTCTGGTAATTATAAATGGAGCAGTGCAAATAAGAGAATTTTGCGAGTAAAGGGAAAGAAGATCACACCGCGAAAGGCTGGAAAAACCTATATAAGAGGAATCAGAAAGGTAAAAGGAAAAAAAATTGTAAAGAGGATTTGGATTGTTGTTAAGAATCCATATATAAACAAGAAAAGAGTGACGCTGGCTTCAGGAAAACAGTTGAAACTAAAGGTGACGGGCACAAAGGTACTTAGATGGAAATCATCTGATAAAAGGATTGCAACAGTATCATCTGCAGGAATTGTTAAGGGGAAAAAGGGTGGAACTGTCAGGATAACAGCGACAGGGAAGAATAAGAAGAAATACACTTGTATTGTTAAGGTAAAGGCTGTGCAAAAGAAAACAGTAGCAGTGCCAACAGCGACACCGGTACCGACTGCAACTCCGACACCGATTCCGGCTCCAAATGCTTATCTGATCGGACATCGCGGGTACAAAACAACTGCACCGGAGAATACATTTGCCTCGTTCAGAACTGCAGTTGCAAAAGGATATAAAGCAATCGAGACAGATGTTCGATTTACTTCGGACAAAGTTCCGGTGCTTTTGCATAATGCAACAATAAATAAAACATCGAATGGACAGGGCTATATTTCCGCAATGACCTATGAGGAAGCCAGGACATATGATTTTGGTTCCTGGATGGGAGAAGCGTATGCGGGTGAACAGATTCCAAATTTTAAAGAATTTATTGAATTCTGTAAAGCAAATTTCGTACATCCTTATATTGAACTGAAAAAGGATGCTTCGACAAACTATGAAGACATACAGGGACTATATGAGATCGTCTGTACAGAGGGCATGCAGCAGAATGTATCCTGGTTTTCTTTTGATTATGATTATATGCTCTGGATGAAAGAAATCGCACCGACAGCAGACATAGGAATTGTACTTCCAGGCAAAGCATCTTTGGGTATTACGGAAGATGTCTTTGGAAAACTTGAAAATCTGAAGACAGGAATAAATACTGTTTTCGTAAGTGATTATGCAAGAAAGATATCTCCTGCAGTACTCTTAAGATGCAAAGAGGAAGAAATTAATCTTGTGGCTCGTGATATCACCAGCGTGGAGGAATGGTATGCCCTGGATCCGTATTATCGGGCAGCATTTTCCGATGCAGTGTGAGGAACATTTTTCTTTACCATTTTTACTCTGTCTGGTATACTTAGAACCAAACGCAATATCATATAAGAACAGAAAGAGGAATAATAATGGCAAAATATACATTAATGAAAACGGAGGGCCGTGCGAAGCGTGCTCAGTTTGAGACTGTCCATGGTACGATCCAGACCCCGGTATTCATGAACGTAGGAACGATCGGCGCAATAAAAGGTGCTGTTTCCACACAGGACCTTTATGATATTGGAACACAGGTGGAGCTGTCTAATACCTATCATTTGCATGTGCGTCCAGGTGACAAAGTAGTGAAGCAGCTTGGCGGACTTCACAAATTTATGAATTGGGAGCGCCCAATCCTTACTGACTCCGGCGGATTTCAGGTCTTTTCCCTTGCAAAACTCCGCAAGATCAAAGAAGAAGGTGTACATTTCCAGTCACATATTGACGGACACAAGATTTTTATGGGACCGGAAGAAAGCATGCAGATTCAGTCCAATCTCGGTTCTACCATAGCTATGGCATTTGATGAGTGCCCGAGCAGTGTGGCAGACAGAGATTATGTACAGAAATCCGTTGAGCGTACTACCCGCTGGCTTGCACGCTGCAAGACTGAAATGGCACGTCTCAACAGTCTGCCGGATACCATCAATAAAGAACAGCTTCTTTTTGGCATCAACCAGGGAGCTGTATACGAAGATATCCGTATTGAGCATGCAAGGGAAATTGCGAAGATGGATCTGGATGGTTATGCAGTTGGCGGATTGGCAGTCGGTGAAACACATGAGGAAATGTATCGTATCCTTGATGCAGTTGTACCATATCTTCCACAGGACAAACCAACCTACCTCATGGGAGTCGGAACACCGGCCAATATCCTTGAGGGTGTAGAACGTGGTATTGACTTTTTTGACTGTGTATATCCAAGCCGTAACGGACGTCATGGACATGTATACACCAATCATGGCAAAATGAATATGTTCAATGCGAAATATGAACTGGATACACGTCCGATCGAAGAAGGCTGTGGCTGCCCGGCATGCCGTCATTACAGCAGAGCTTATATCCGTCATCTTCTCAAAGCGAAAGAAATGCTTGGAATGCGTCTCTGTGTTCTGCACAATCTGTATTTCTACAATCATATGATGGAAGAGATTCGTGATGCACTGGATGAAGGCAGATTTGCAGATTACAAAAAGATGCGTCTGGAAGGATTTGCAGCCGGAGAGCAGAAATAATAAAACAGTCTCTGAATTATAGACAGAAATAATATAAAATGCTGAAAAACACTTGAAGTAACAGGCATTTTTGTGTATGATAATGTATAGTGTTCCTGAAAAAAGGAATGTAAGTCAGTAAACAGGAGGAATCTTAAATGAACGAAAGTACCGCAAGCATGGGTATGATGATTTTATGGATGGTTGTAATCTTTGGAGTTATGTACTTCCTGATGATCCGTCCGCAGAAGAAAGAGCAGAAGAGACTTCAGGCAATGCTCAACAGCATGGAAGTCGGTGACAGCATTGTTACCACAGGCGGCTTCTATGGAGTGATCATCGACATGACTGAAGAAGATGTGATCGTAGAATTCGGCAATAACAAGAACTGCCGTATCCCAATGAGAAAACAGGCTATTGCAGAAGTGGAGAAGGCAGAGCAGGCATCCGCATAACTGCAAATAAGAAAGTAAGTGCTGCGTCAGATGCAGCACTTCTTTTTTTTGGAAGATTTTATTTAAGGAAATGTGCTTATATCAATCTTATATCAATACGTTCTAACTTTTACGTAGTAAAGGGTTGAAAAGTATAAAAAAGTGCGTTATTATAATAACAATATTCGCAACGAAAGGACTCTGCTCAAGTTTCGTGTGATGCAGAGAGAGGAAATGAAGAAATGGAATACAAGATCGCATTGATTCCGGGAGATGGAATTGGACCGGAAATCGTCAGTGAAGCAAAAAAGGTTCTTGATAAAGTATGTGAAAAATATCATCATACATTTACTTATTCAGAGGTGCTCCTCGGTGGAGCTTCTATCGATGTTCACGGTGTCCCGCTCACAGATGAGGCAATTGCCACTGCAAAAGCTTCAGATGCAGTTCTGATGGGTTCCATCGGAGGTGACGCAAAGACATCTCCATGGTACAAACTGGAACCATCCAAACGTCCGGAGGCAGGACTTCTTGCGATTCGTAAGGCATTAAATCTCTTTGCAAACCTTCGTCCGGCATATCTTTATAAGGAACTGGAAGAAGCATGCCCGATCAAGAAAGAAGTGATCGGAGAGAACGGATTTGACATGATCATTGTTCGTGAACTGACTGGTGGCCTTTACTTTGGAGAAAGAAAAACAATCGAAGAAAACGGAGTAAAGAAAGCAATCGATACACTTTCCTATAATGAAAATGAAATTCGCCGTATTGCAATCAAAGCTTTTGACATTGCAATGAAGAGAAGAAAAAAAGTCACAAGTGTAGACAAAGCAAACGTTCTGGATTCTTCCAGACTCTGGAGAAAAGTTGTAGAAGAAGTTGCAAAGGACTATCCGGAAGTCACACTGGAGCATATGCTGGTTGATAACTGTGCAATGCAGCTGGTGCATGATCCGGCACAGTTTGATGTTATCCTGACAGAGAATATGTTCGGTGATATTTTGTCTGATGAAGCAAGTATGGTAACAGGTTCTATCGGAATGCTTTCTTCTGCAAGTCTTAACGAGACGAAATTCGGTCTGTATGAGCCAAGTCATGGATCTGCACCGGATATCGCAGGACAGAATAAAGCAAACCCGATCGCAACAATCCTTTCAGCAGCAATGCTGCTTCGTTATTCTCTGAATCTTGATGAAGAAGCAGATGCAGTAGAAGCAGCCGTACAGAAGGTACTGACAGACGGATACCGCACCGGTGATATTATGTCTGAAGGCTGCAAAAAAGTCGGAACAAAAGAAATGGGGAATCTGATCGCAGCAGCAGTATAATTGCTTTGTACAGAACAATCCGTAAGTATCGTACAGATTAAGTAAAGAGGAGATAAGAAAATGAGAAGTGACGCAGTAAAAACAGGCTCACAACAGGCACCTCATCGTTCCCTGTTTAATGCCCTTGGATTAACAAAAGAAGAAATGGAACGTCCGTTAGTCGGAATCGTAAGTTCTTATAATGAGATCGTACCTGGACATATGAATCTGGACAAGATCGTAGCAGCTGTAAAACAGGGTGTTGCAATGGCTGGTGGTACACCAATCGTATTCCCGGCAATCGCTGTTTGTGACGGTATTGCAATGGGACATGTCGGAATGAAATATTCTCTGGTAACAAGAGATCTGATCGCGGATTCTACAGAAGCAATGGCAATGGCACATCAGTTTGATGCACTGGTCATGGTTCCGAACTGTGACAAAAACGTACCTGGACTTCTGATGGCAGCTGCCAGAATCAATGTTCCTACTGTATTTGTAAGTGGCGGTCCAATGATGGCAGGTCATATCCATGGACACAAGACAAGTCTTTCCAGTATGTTTGAAGCTGTCGGATCCTATGCAGCAGGCAAGATTTCAGAAGAAGAACTGACAGAATTTGAGAACAAAACATGTCCTACATGTGGATCTTGTTCCGGTATGTACACTGCAAACTCCATGAACTGCCTGACTGAGGTCCTCGGTATGGGACTTCGTGGAAACGGAACCATTCCGGCGGTATATTCCGAACGTATCCGTCTTGCAAAACATGCAGGTATGCAGGTTATGGAAATGTACCGCAGAAACATCCGTCCGAGAGATATCATGACAAAAGAAGCAATACTGAATGCACTGACTGTAGATATGGCACTTGGATGCTCTACCAACAGTATGCTTCATCTTCCGGCAATTGCGCATGAAGTGGGAATGGATTTTGATATCAGCTTTGCAAATGAGATCAGTGAAAAAACCCCGAATCTCTGTCATCTTGCACCGGCAGGCCCGACATATATGGAAGACCTGAATGAAGCAGGCGGTGTTTATGCAGTAATGAATGAACTGAATAAGAAGGGCCTTCTTCATACAGAATGCATGACTGTAACAGGAAAAACAGTAGGCGAAAATATTAAAAACTGTGTAAATCTCAATCCGGAAGTTATCCGTCCAATCGACAATCCATACAGTCAGACAGGTGGACTTGCAGTACTGAAAGGAAATATCGCACCAGATGGTGGCGTTGTAAAACGTTCCGCAGTTGTAGAAGAAATGATGGTTCATGAGGGACCTGCGAGAGTGTTTGACAGCGAAGACGATGCGATCAAAGCTATCAAAGGTGGTAAGATCGTAGCCGGAGATGTGGTTGTTATCCGTTATGAAGGACCAAAAGGCGGCCCGGGAATGAGAGAGATGCTGAATCCTACTTCTGCAATTGCTGGTATGGGACTTGGTTCATCGGTTGCTCTGATCACAGACGGACGTTTCAGTGGTGCATCCAGAGGTGCCTCTATTGGACATGTCTCACCAGAAGCAGCTGTAGGTGGTCCGATTGCCCTGATCGAAGAAGGAGATATCATCAGTATCAATATTCCGGAACTGAAACTGGAAGTCAAAGTTTCTGATGAAGAGATGGCAGCAAGAAAAGCAAAATGGCAGCCGCGTGAACCAAAGATCACAACCGGATATCTTGCAAGATATGCTGCAATGGTTACCTCAGGCAACAGAGGAGCAATCCTTGAAGTGCCAAAAGCAAAATAAGAGAAAAGCGATTATTTGATAAACATTAGGAGGAAATACGATGCAGCTTACAGGTGCAGAGATCATCATTGAATGCCTGAAAGAACAGAAGGTAGATACTGTTTTTGGCTATCCGGGTGGAGCAATCCTTAACGTTTATGATGCTCTCTATAAACATAGTGATGAGATTCAGCATATTCTGACATCTCATGAACAGGGTGCTTCTCATGCGGCAGACGGTTATGCCCGTGCTACTGGAAAAGTCGGGGTATGCCTGGCAACTTCAGGACCTGGGGCTACGAATCTGGTTACAGGTATTGCTACAGCTTATATGGATTCCGTTCCGGTTGTGGCAATCACGGCGAATGTTGGCAAACCACTTCTTGGAAGAGATTCTTTCCAGGAAGTAGATATTGCAGGAATCGTTATGCCGATTACAAAACACAGCTTTATTGTAAAAGACATCACAATGCTGGCAGACACACTCCGCAAGGCATTTTACATTGCCAAGAGCGGACGTCCGGGTCCGGTACTGGTTGATGTGACAAAAGATGTGACAGCAGCTACTTATGAATATTCCGTACGCCGTCCGGCTACGATCAATCGTGAAGTTGAAACGATTCGTAAGGAAGATCTTGAAACTGCTGCACAGATGATCGAAGAAGCAAAGAAACCATATATTTTCGTCGGTGGTGGCTCTGTTATTTCCGGTGCTTCCAAAGAAATCAGTGAGCTGGCACATAAGATCCAGGCACCGGTTTGCGACAGTCTTATGGGAAAAGGTGCTTTTTCAGGGGAAGATCCACTGTATACCGGAATGCTTGGTATGCATGGAACAAAGACTTCCGACCTTGGTGTAACTCAGTGTGACCTGTTGATCGTATTGGGTGCACGCTTCAGCGACCGTGTTACAGGAAATGCAAAGACATTTGCGAAACAGGCAAAAATCCTGCAGATTGATGTGGATGCGGCCGAAATTAATAAGAATGTTTTGGTAGATGCGTCAGTAATCGGAGATGTAAGAGAAGTTCTTCGCAGACTTCTTGAAATGATCCCGGAAGAACAGCATCCGGAATGGATCGAACATATTCAGGAGATGAAAGCAAAATATCCTCTGACTTATGATCATTCCCAGCTTACCGGACCATATATTATAGAGAAACTCTATGAAATCACCAAAGGTGACGCAATTATTTCAACAGATGTCGGTCAGCATCAGATGTGGTCAGCGCAGTACTTCAAGTACAAAGAACCACGTACATTCCTGACTTCCGGTGGTCTCGGAACAATGGGATACGGACTTGGAGCTGCGATTGGTGCAAAGATGGGGAGACCGGACAAAACAGTTGTCAACATTGCCGGTGATGGCTGTTTCAGAATGAACATGAATGAAATCGCGACAGCAGTACGCTGCCATAAACAGCTTTTACAGATTGTTATGAACAATCATGTGCTGGGTATGGTACGTCAGTGGCAGACCTTATTCTATGACCACAGATATTCACACACCGTTCTTGACGATGCCGTGGATTTTGTGAAAATATCTGAGGGCATGGGAGCGAAAGCATTCCGTGTCACGAAGATGGAAGAAGTAGAGCCGGCGATCCGTAAGGCACTGGCTATGGACGAACCTGTAGTACTGGATTGCTGGATCGATCAGGATCTCAGTGTATTTCCTATGGTACCTGCAGGCGCAAGTCTGAATGAAGTTTTTGATGAGGAGGATATGAAGAACAATGAGCAGAGTGTATAATTTTTCTGCAGGACCGGCTGTACTGCCGGAACCTGTGCTGAAAGAAGTAGCAGACGAGATGATGGATTACCAGGGAACTGGAATGTCCGTCATGGAGATGAGCCACAGAAGCCCGGAGTTTCAGAAGATCATTGATGATGCAGAGCAGGATCTCAGAGATCTGATGAAGATACCGGACAATTACAAGGTATTATTCCTTCAGGGCGGTGCTTCTCAGCAGTTTGCCATGATTCCAATGAACCTGATGAAAAACAGAGTTGCTGACTATATTGTTACCGGTCAGTGGGCAAAAAAAGCATATCAGGAAGCACAGAAGTATGGAAAGGTAAATAAGATTGCATCTTCTGAGGACAAAACTTTCTCTTATATTCCGGATTGCAGCGACCTTCCGATCAGCCCGGATGCAGATTATGTATACATTTGTGAAAATAATACAATTTACGGAACAAAATTCAAAACACTTCCGAATACAAAAGGCAAAACTCTGGTAGCAGATGTTTCCTCCTGTTTCTTATCTGAGCCTGTAGATGTAAGTAAATATGGCATTATCTACGGCGGTGTTCAGAAAAATATCGGACCTGCAGGCATGGTTATTGCAATCATTCGTGAGGATCTTATTACAGAGGATGTTCTTCCGGGAACACCAACCATGCTTACATACAAAACACATGCAGATGCAGGATCTCTCTACAATACTCCGAATGCTTACTGCATTTATGTATGCGGCAAAGTTTTCAAATGGCTCAAAGCGATGGGCGGACTGGAAGAAATGCAGAAGAGAAACATCGAGAAAGCAAAGATCCTTTATGATTATCTGGATCAGAGCAAACTCTTCAAAGGTACTGTAGAGCCAAATTCCCGTTCTCTTATGAATGTTCCTTTTGTTACAGGTGACAAGGATATGGATGCAAAATTCGTAAAAGAAGCAAAAGCAGCAGGTTTAGTAAACCTTAAAGGACACAGAACTGTAGGCGGTATGCGTGCAAGTATCTACAATGCAATGCCAAAAGAAGGCGTAGAAGCGCTTGTTGCATTCATGAAAAAATTCGAGGAGGAAAATGTATAATGTTCCAGTATAAATGCCTCAACCCTATATCCCAGACAGGCCTTGGCCTGTTTGGTGAGGAGTACAAACAGACAGAAGAATTAAATGATGCCGATGCAGTTCTGGTAAGAAGTGCAAAGATGCATGATATGGAGCTTCCTGAGAACGTTAAGGTTATTGCCCGTGCAGGCGCAGGTGTTAATAATATTCCGGTTGAGCAGTGTGCAGAAAATGGTATCGTGGTATTTAATACTCCAGGTGCCAATGCAAATGGTGTGAAAGAGCTTGTTCTTGCCGGCATGCTTCTGGCTTCCCGTGATATCGTTGGAGGTATCGAATGGGTTGCTCATGAAGAGGACAAAGAACATATCGACAAACTGGCTGAAAAACAGAAAAAGCAGTTTGCCGGATGTGAGATCAGTGGAAAGAAACTTGGTATCATCGGTCTTGGTGCGATTGGAGCTATGGTTGCAAATTCTGCAACACATCTTGGCATGGAAGTTTACGGATATGATCCGTTTATTTCCATCGATGCAGCGTGGAATCTGTCAAGAACCATCAAACACAGCAAATCTCTGGATGAAATCTACAGCCAGTGTGATTATATCACGATCCATGTACCGCTGACAGATAATACGCGTAAGATGATTGACAAAGAAGCTTTCACAAAGATGAAAGAGGGTGTCGTTCTTCTGAACTTTGCAAGGGACCTTCTTGTTGATGAAGAAGCTTTGATCGAAGCTCTTGACAGTGGTAAGGTTAAGAAATATGTAACAGACTTTGCAAATCCGCTTGTGGCTGGAAGACCAGGAATCCTCGTTACACCACATCTTGGTGCATCCACAGCTGAATCTGAAGAAAACTGTGCAGTTATGGCTGTAAAAGAAGTCAGAGATTTCCTTGAAAACGGAAATATCAAAAACTCTGTAAACTTCCCGAACTGTGACATGGGAACCTGTATAGCAGTTGGACGTATTACCATCTGCCACAAAAACATCCCGAATATGATCAGTCAGTTTACCAAGATTCTTGGAAGTGAAGGACTGAATATTGCAGATATGACAAATAAGAGTCGTGGAAGCTATGCATATACGATCATTGATCTGGAAAGTGCAGCATCTAAAGAAGCACTTGATGAATTAAAAGCAATTGAAGGTGTATCTAAGGTTCGCGTGATCAAATAAAAATCGAAAAAAGTCCCGGATGATTCAGATAAAATCGTCCGGGACCTTTTGTATATTCAGTTAGAAAAGTTTTGAAAAATTATTTGCGGCTTTCAATAAAAGCTTCGACTTCTTCGCGGGTTGGCATAACGCGAAGTGCACCCTTTCGTGTGGTAATGAGAGATGCAGCAGCATTTGCAAAAGTAAGAAGTTCTTTCAGATTTTCTTCTGTGAGATCATTGAGGCCGTGGTCAAGTACATAATTTAAAGTACTTGCACAGAAAGTATCTCCGGCACCGGTAGTCTCTATTGTATTTTCCTGAAGGAATGGAGCTGCTTCTACTCGCATATTTTTATAGTATGCACGGCTTCCATCCTTACCCAGTGTGATAAGGATGAGCGGAATGTTGTATTTCTCCTGGATCATAGCAGCACCTTTATCATAATCTGTTGTACCACACATAAATTCTACTTCATTGTCAGAGATTTTAAGAACATCGCATTTAGACATGCCATATTCGATTTCAACCTTTGCATCATCCAGAGATTTCCAGAGAGGCGGGCGAAGATTTGGGTCAAAGGTGATGATACATCCAGCTTCTTTGGCAAGTTCGATCGCATGGCGGGTAGCTTCACGTACACCTTCGTGAGTAGAAGAGAGTGTTCCGAAATGGAAGATGCGGGAGGATTCAATCAGTTCCTTCTGAACTTCGTCTTTAGTGAGCATCATATCTGCACCTGGATCTCGATAGAAAGAAAAATCACGGTCACCATCCGGATATGTATGAACAAAGGCAAGAGTGGTATGATATTTTTCGTCCAGAATCAGATTGCGTGTGTCGATACCGACCTCTTCAACCGCTGATTTTAACTGATTTCCGAACATATCTTTGCCGACTTTGCCGATAAAAGCAGTTTTTTTTCCAAGACGTTCCAGCATGGCAAGAACATTACATGGGGCTCCACCCGGATTGGCTTCCATAAGAGGGTTGCCCTGGGAACTGAAACCGTTTTCAGTGAAGTCAATAAGAAGCTCGCCAAGAGCTGTTACATCAAATTGTCTTTTTTCCATATCAATAAAGACCTCCTTGTTTCATATGTTCTTTGATATATTCAATTTATCGTAGAGAACTCTTTTTGTCAAACTAATTTCGGTATATTCTTTATTTTTATACAAAAAAATGATAAACTAAAACAAAGGAATGCAATTTGAGAATTGTATTTCAGAATGGAGGCATGAATTATGGAAAGCAAAGTATATAAATATATGGACTGGCCGGAGATTGAAGCAGTTGTTTATGCAGAAGAAGCATCGCCGAAAGATCTGATGGCGCCTCGGCTTACTGCAGATGGTATTCTGATCCAGGGATTTTTTCCGGATGCAGAGAAGGCAGAAGTTCTTGTAGATAAAAAGGCATATGAGATGGAGAAACAGGATGATGCCGGTTACTTTGCGGCAATGATTCCGGGAAGAAAGATCCCGGCATATCAGTATCGCATTACCAGAGGAAAAGAAACCAGGACATTTGCGGATCCTTATGCATTTCCGGGACAGATTACAGAAGCAGAAGAAAAAGCTTTCTGTGCAGGTGTTTTTTATCATGCATATGAGAAGCTTGGGGCTCATCCGATGGAAATTAATGGTGTGGAAGGAACTGCATTCGCAGTCTGGGCACCAAATGCACTCCGTGTCAGCGTAGTAGGCAATTTTAATAACTGGGATGGTCGCTGCCATATGATGCATCGTATGCCTATGTCTGGTATTTTTGAATTGTTTATTCCAGGTGTGAAAGCCGGTGAAATCTATAAATATGAAATAAAACTAAAAGGCGGTGCAGTACAGCTTAAATCGGATCCATATGCTGCCTGTACGGAGGTTCCTCCGGCATCGGCCTCTGTTGTTACAGATCTTCGTGGGTTTAAATGGGATGATGAAGCCTGGATGAAAGATCGTGAAAGATTCAGCGATCGTAAACAGCCGATTTCTATTTATGAGACCAGTCTTTCCAAATGGAAAAATGCTGCCGAGCTTGTTAAATATCTTAAAAATCTGAAATATACACATGTGGAACTTCATCCGGTAATGGAATATCTTGATGATGAAGCTGGAGAATACAGTACATTTGCATATTATGCACCAGACCGCAGATTTGGAACACCGGCAGATTTTCAGAATTTAGTAAATGAACTTCATAAAGAAAATATTGGTGTGATTCTGGATTGGACACCTTCGCATTTTCCAAGAACTGAGGGTGGATTAGAACAGTTTGATGGAACACCTTTATATGAAAATCCGGATCCATCAATGGCTATTCATCCGATGTGGGGAACTCTTTTATTCAATTTTGAAAGTCCGATGGTCAAAGATTTTCTTCTGGCAAATGCTTTTTACTGGCTGGAATTCTATCATGCAGATGGTTTAAGACTGGATGATGTGGATTCTATGCTGTATCTTGACTTTGGCAGAGAATATGGACAGTGGAGACCAAATATTTATGGAACCAATGAAAATCTTGCAGCTGTAGAATTGCTGAAACATCTTAATTCTATTTTGGCAAAGAAGCTTCCAGGAACGATTACGATCGCGCAGGAAGATGGTCTTTGGTCAGAACTTACTGGAAGTGTTGAGGATGACAATATTGGTTTCTCTTATAAATGGAATAACAACTGGGCTGGAGATTTTCTGAATTACCTTTCCAAAGATCCGATCGAGCGTCAGTATGTACATGATCAGTTGACACTTTCTATGCTGTACACTTACTGCGAACACTTTGTTCTTCCGCTTGGAAGCAGAGAAACCGGTGATCAGAAGAGTTTTATGGCAAAACTTCCAGGTGATGAGTTACAGAAACTGAGCCAGATCCGGGCTGCATATTCCTACATGATGCTGCATCCAGGATGCAAAATGATGGCACCGGACAAAGAGCTTACGGATGAAATGAAGAGATTTATCCACGATCTGAATGAGATGTATGTCTCTCAGCCGGCATTGTCACTCATGGATAATGATTATGAAGGATTTGAATGGATCCAGCTTATGAAATATGAAGAAAATGTCCTGACATTCCTTCGCAAAACAGAAAACCCTGAAGAAACACTTCTTGCGGTATGTAATTTTGCTGCAGTTCCATATGAGAATTATCAGATGGGTGTTCCATTCTACGGAAAATACAAAGAGATCTTCAACAGTGACCGCAAAGAATATGGCGGACAGGGAATAGTAAACGTAAGGGCAAAAACCTGCAAACGGGCAGACTGTGATGAAAGAGAATATTCTGTTACCTTTAAGCTTCCTGCACTGGGTGTGGCTGTTTTTTCCTGCACACCGGGCAAAAAGCCGGAGAAACTGGCAGTAGCAGCGAAGAAACCGACAACTGCCAAAAAGACCGCCCGCAAGACAGCACCAAAGAAGGAAAGTGCAAAAAAGGTTGCTGCAGAAAAAGTAGCTGTAAAGAAAACAGTAGCGAAGAAAGCCGGTGAAAAAAAGACCGTTTCCAGAAAAACAGTAAAAAAAGATATTGCAGTATAATAGAAATGCCGTCAGAATAGAATCTGGCGGCATTTTTGGGCAAAAAAAAGAAAGCTGAAAATGGGACTCGAACCCACGACCCCTTCATTACGAGTGAAGTGCTCTACCAACTGAGCTATTTCAGCTTGTGTTCAGACACAAAATATATTATAGCGTATTTTTGATAAAATGCAAGAAAAATTTTGTTTTCCCCTGCATTATTTTCAGTACTTGCAATGAGTGAGATTTATGTTATGATATGAGAATATGAATATAGTATTTGTATAACGCGTTAACTTGTTAAAGTGCCATTCTGTCAAGTTGTCTGAATGAAGCAGATAACATCCAGAAGTGGCAGAGGGAGATGAGTTTTATGATAGATGAAACCGGACAGCGTATTTTGCGGCTGATTGATGTACATAAAGATCAGATCATTGCATTTGCTGAGGATATTGCAGCGCATCCGGAACCTGGATATGAAGAATTTCGTACAGCCGGGAAGACTGCAGAAGTTCTGAAGAATTTAGGATATAAAGTGACAGAATATCTTGCCCGTACCGGTGTGAAGGGAACGAAAAGTATAAAAGAAGGTCCTTCCCTGACTGTGATCGGAGAACTGGATGCGATTGGATGTCATTCCCATCCCAATGCGAATCCGGTAACAGGCGTGGCACATGCCTGCGGTCATCATGCACAGATGGCGGCAATGATCGGATGTGCGATCGCAATGGCAGATCCGGATGTGCAGAAATGTCTTGCGGGAACTGTGAATTTTCTTGCAGTTCCTGCAGAGGAGTACATTGATGCAGACAAACGTGCCAGATTAAAAAAAGAAGGCATTGAGTTCTGTTGCGGTAAAAGCGAGATGATTCGCACAGGTGTCTTCGACGATACGGACATTGCATTAACGACGCATGTGCATATGGTTCCTGTTGAAGAAGATTTTTATCTTGGGAATCCGGCCTGTAATGGCTACAGTGCAGAGCGTGTTACGGTGCGGGGAAAGGCTGCACATGGAGCTATTGACCCATGGAATGGTGTCAATGCTTTAAGTATAACGACAAGTGCAATTCAAATGATGGGACTGATGCGTGAGACTTTCCGTGAAGAAGATCATGTTCGACTTCATAATGTGATCCGGAAGGCCGGCGATGTGATCAACAGTGTGCCGGACGAGGCAATTGTTGAGACGAAGGTTCGTGCAGCATCGCTTGACAAGATTTGTGAGATTACAGATATGGTAAATCGTGCGTATGCCGGTTCAGCCTATGCTTTTGGTGGAAAAATAGAAATGGAGAAGCTTCAGGGTTATATGCCGATCATCCCGAGAGCAGCAGACAACGCACTGATCGAGGCGGCGGATGATCTTGGACTGAATTATCGTACAGTACAGAAAGGTGATTTTAATAATGCCTGCACGGATGTAGGAGATCTCAGCCATCTTGTTCCGGTTGTGAATTTTACATTCAAGGGTTTTGAAGGAAAACTTCATGGGGCAGATTTCAAGATCACAGATCCGGAAAAAGCCTATATTTTACCGGCGAAGCTTCTGGCACTGACTGTATATAAACTTCTTAAGAATGGCGGACAGGAAGCAAAAAAGATTACAAAAAGCTATACACCAGTATTCAATAAGGAAAGTTACATTCAGTATGTGAAGAATACGATAGAATAAAATGTAAGGAATTGCTGAATGCAGGAATACAATAAAACAGCAGGAGGAAAGACAAAAGACAAATGGCAGAAAAATGTTTGGAATTAAAAGATATCAGGAAGTCGTTTTCAAAAGATGAAGTGGTTCTGAAGGAAATCAGTCTCTCTATCGACAAGGGGGAGTTTATTACACTTCTGGGTTCCTCGGGATGTGGAAAGACGACAACTCTGCGTATCATAGCAGGTCTGGAGACACCGGATTCTGGCAAGGTATATCTGGAGGGAAAAGATGTCACAGCACTGGCACCGGAAGCACGTGATGTAAATACAGTATTTCAGAATTATGCGTTATTTCCACATATGACAGTGGCGGATAACATTGGATATGGACTGAAATTAAAAAAGATACCAAAAGCAGAGATTAAAAAACGAGTATCTGAGATGCTGGAACTGGTACAGCTTCCAGGATACGAGAAGAGAAAGCCGTCAGAACTTTCCGGTGGACAGAGACAGCGTGTGGCAATTGCCCGTTCGCTGGTCAATAATCCGAAGGTGCTGCTTCTGGATGAGCCGTTGGGAGCACTGGATCTGCAGCTGCGCCGTGCCATGCAGCTTGAACTGAAGAGGTTACAGAAAAAGCTTGGAATTACTTTTATTTATATTACGCATGACCAGGAAGAGGCAATTAACATGTCCGACCGTATTGCTGTCATGAATAAAGGAACCTTTGAACAGATTGGGACACCGGATGAAATCTATAATCATCCAAAAACCAGTTATGTGGCGACTTTTGTTGGAAATGCCAATATTTTAAAAGGTACTGCGCAGGAAACAGAAGCAGATATTCTCAAAGTTTCACTTGCAGGCAGTATTGTTTCCGCTGTGGCAGAAGGCAAAAAAATTGCTCCGGGTACACCAGTGACGCTGGCTGTCCGCAGTGAGAATATGATTTTTGATGAGACTTGCCAGAGTGGTATGGAAGCGGTTGTTGTTGAAAAAAGTTTTGCAGGCGGACTTCTTCGTGTTGTGTTGAAGCTTGCAGATGGAACAGAAGTAGTTGCAAACAGACATGGAATTGATGCCGGTGTGCAGCCGGGACAGAAAGTCACCTGTCATTTTGATGCTGAGAATGCGGTTCTGGTTGATTTCCCGTCTGAGACAGAAAGCGGGGCGGCAGTATGAAGAAACATAAATCCGGCTCTGTCTGGATGATCCTGCCGTTGTATATCTTTACGATCATTTTTGTTGCAGGCCCGCTGCTTTATATGGTGGCATTAAGCTTTGCACAGCCAAAAGCAGGTCATGGTGTGGAGTGGGTATTTACACTCGCAAATTATAAAAAAATTCTTGATCCGGTCTATATGAAAACATTCACCGGTTCTTTCCAGCTTGCTGTGACCAGTACGATCATTATCTGTCTGATCGGTTATCCGTTTGGCTACTTTATGGCGAAGCTTTCTGAACAGTGGAAAAAACGTGCTATGATCTTTCTGATGCTGCCGTTCTGGGTCAATTCCTTGATTCGTCTGTATGGCTGGATGATCATTTTACAGACAAAGGGGCTTCTGAATCATGCCCTTAAGAGCCTTGGACTGATCGAGAAACCTTTGCGTATCTTGTACAGCTATCCGGCAATCGTGATCGGTATGACTTATGTGCTTCTTCCATTTATGATCCTGTCTGTATATTCCAGCGCAGAAAAATTGGACTGGTCACTGGTGGAAGCGGCAAGAGATCTTGGAGCAAGCCCCTTTAAAGCTTTCTGGACGGTTTCTTTTAAACTGACACTGCCAGGGCTGTTATCCGGTGTGATTCTGACATTTATTCCGTCCATGGGTCTGTTCTTTATTGCTGATATTCTTGGTGGAAATAAGATCGTTCTCGTCGGCAGCCTGATCCAGGAACAGATGACAAAAGGAAACAACTGGCCGTTTGCAGCGGCGCTGGCAGTTGTTCTGATGATCCTTACAACACTGATGATCATGCTGTATCGAAAAGTAACAAATGCAAAAGAATTGGAGGGTGTGGGATGAAAAAAAAGAATTCAAAGCTCTCCGGGTTTTATCTTGGACTGATTTTTGTACTGATGTATCTGCCAATCGCGGTAGTTATCGTATTTTCATTTAATGAATCAAAACTTCCTGTTCGATTTACAGGATTTTCACTGAAATGGTATCAGGAGCTGATTCATGATGATGCCATGCTGGAAGCGCTGGGAAACAGCCTTTTTCTGGGTGTGGTGAGCTGCCTGGTATCTGCTGTGATCGGCACCCTGGGTGCAGTAGGACTTTCCAGGATCCACTGGAAGACAAAAGGGATTCTGGAATATATTTCTATTTTACCGCTGATGATCCCTGAGATCATCCTTGGTATGGTACTGATGGCATTTTTCTATATGATGAATCTGCCATTTGGTATGCTGACATTACTGATCGGTCATACCGTTTTCTGTGTGCCATATATACTGATGGAAGTCAAGGCACGACTGGCGGGCATGGATCCGTCGCTTGAGGAAGCAGCGAGAGACCTCGGAGCCGGTCCCTTCCGGGCATTCTGGGACATCATCTTACCGCTGATCATGCCGGCGGTGTTGTCCGGATCCCTTCTGGCGTTTGCAATGTCCATGGACGATGTCGTCATCAGTATCTTTATCAACGGACCACGTCTGGCAACTTTGCCGATTAAGGTCTATACCCAGATCAAGACCGGTGTTACGCCGGAGGTCAATGCTCTCTGCACGATCATGCTGGTGTTTACGCTGTTGATCCTTCTGGTTTATAACCTGATCGGAAAGCTGACAAAACATAGAACTAAATAATCAGGACCAAAAAAGTCAAAAATAGCAAAAACAATGAATAAACTCTTTTCAATGAAGTCAAAGTAGGCTATACTTAAATTCATAGGCTTCATGAAGAGTTTATAATAAATAGGTAATTGCGAAACTCGCGGTGCTCGTTCGTAACCTTGAACCAAAACAAGG
>OLNN01000114.1_pt1 | contig 91621 bp, 78 predicted proteins | sample 1672141 | NCBI WGS metagenome assembly OLNN01 (sample SAMEA3136652, study PRJEB25190) | human gut metagenome | biome: human gut; feature: human-associated habitat; material: faeces | place: Austria | collected 2013
ACATTATAAATGGTATTCAAGATACTGCCGCAGCTATTGCTGATTTTGACGGTGATATGAATATTAAAGTAACTGAAACACCAGTTTTAGATGAAGCTGGTAATCAAGTTATGAATAATGATGGTACTCCGAAAGTTAATAGAACTATTACTGACCCTGCTTCAAGTTTGCTTGTTGGTATTATGGGTAGAATTGGTTCTGCTAATGGGTTCAATTATGCTGTTGAATATTTTGATGAATTAAGTAAATTATCAGATGCTCAACTTGAAGAAGTTTACGGTGCTAACAAACGACCTGTCGTAGATGCTCTTCGTAGAGAATTTACTATTATGCGAGATATTCATGCTCGTAATATGGGTTTAAGTTGGGGTAATTCTTTCGACAATGTTCTTAAAGTTCAGGCATCAACTGATGATTATTTACTTGATTATTATCGTCGTCAGTTAGCTATTGTTGATACTGATATTCAAACTTTCGATATTGAGGCTTCTAATCTTCGTAAACAACGAGATGAAGCTCTTAGAGCTATTGATAGTAAACTTCATAGCTTAAATGTAGAAAAGATTGTTCTTGAACAAGAACGTGAAGAACTGCAAAAAGTTATTGAAGATTATAAAACTCAATTTGAAGATAAAACTCGTAATAAAGCAATTAGTACACTTAAAAGTAAACGTACTCGATTAGTAAATAAGATTAAAACTATTGAAGATACAATCAATGGTTTACAATCTCAAATTGATGAGTTAAATACTTATATTGCCAATCAAGGTGCTATTAGTACAAAACAACCTAATCGTAAAGCTCGTAAACCTTATCTTCTTGAAATTAAAAATAGTAAGAAATCTATTTTAAGTCTTCAACAACAAATTGCAAATGCTCGTCAAGCTATTGCAGAATTAGAAGTTGGTAAACTTCAATATGAACAAGAATTTGCTATTCATAATGGAGAAATTGCTGATACTCGTAGGAAGATTGAATTATTTGAAAATGATTTAACTGATTACGATGCAAGACTTAATAGAATTAATAGTGATATTGCAGAACAGAGTGAACGTGAAAATAATAATGTAGCTGAATATAATGAAGCTGCAAAACGTTTGCGTGAAACTCGTAATAACAATAATCAAACATATAAATCTCTTGAAGAAGCTCGAACTCAACTGAGTATGGCTGTAATGGCTCTCGAAGAAAATGTTAATAATCGAGATGAGATTATGGCTGAACGAAGTAAGTTACTTAAAGAAGTTTATGATAAACAAGAAGAGATTGAAAAAGCTAAAGATAAAGTAGAAGAAACTACTGAAACTACTAATCAAGAAGCAAGTCAAGAACCCGAAAATGTTACTACCGAGGTGCTAACAGACAGTAACGGGATTTCGTACTCTCTCGATGACAGCGAGGCCCCAAATACCGTCGATATTAAAAATAAGGTATATTCGGTAGGCTCAAAATTTAATGTCGCAGAATCGCCCAAAACCGTGCAAAGAATCGAGGTCGTAACCGACGACGAAACCGATTTTAGTGCTGTAATGGTTACTATAAAAGATGATGCGACTGGTAAGGAAGATACATATTCTGCAAAAGAACTTGCAGGTATGGATATTACTGAAATTCGAAGTGAAGTTCAAACTAAATTTGATGCTATTTATAAAACACTTTATAGTATTCAAGATAAACTTTCAGCAGATAAATTTGAGAATCATTATTTAGATACTATTATAAATCTGTATAAAGAGTTATCTGATTTTAATAGTGATATTTATAAAGCATTATTATCTCCTATTGATAATACTGAACTTAATACGTTACGAACTACTATTATTGGTAATTTTATTGGTTGGATAAATGAATATCAACCTACTGAAATTAGTAATGAAAATTTAGAAAAAGCTAATCGTGTAAAACAGTTATTATCAGATAGCAATATCCGTATTGCAAATAATCTTAAATCTAATCTTTTCAAAGATTGGATTTGGAATCTTTACGGTGGTGATATAGTTGGTTATAGTGAAGAGGAAAATGCTAAAATGCGTGAAGCTATTGCTGACTATATTGCTAACGTTGCTAATGTTCTTAACAATAATTATACTATAACTGATGGTAAATTAACTCTTAAGAATATTAATGTAGACCATAATGTAATTCGAGCACAAATTGAAGGTCTTACTCAAATTAAATTTGAAAATCTTAATAGTAATTTTGATACTGTTAGATATTCAAATTTCTATCATAAGATAACTCTATTCAAAAATAGTATTATTGATGAAGTAGCTAAAAGTACAACTGAATTTTACAAAACTAATATCGCATATATTAATAGTGTGATGAATAGATTTATTAGTAAAATTCGTGCTATTAGACAAGATGAAGATAGTCCGTTACATGATGCTCTTGTAAATGATGATGGCTTTGGTAGTCAAACTTCTAAAATTATGGAATTTGCTACTGCCGTAAATAATTTAGCAAAAGAGTTTTTAGAATATGGTGCTGTTCCTAATCTTCCTGCTCGTACAAGACTTCATACATTAGCTCAATCAATTCAACCTTATTTGGTATCTGATGTTGATGCTTTGAATCTTACTGGTGTGGATGTTATTACTGCTGTTCGTCAAAGTAATGTTCTTGATTTATTAAGAAATGCTCGAATGGCTTATTCTATTCTTTCGAGATATTATAATTTTGAAAGTGGTACTGAATTAAACGATGATGTATCTATTCTTAATAGTCTTGATGTACTTGCTAACAGTGTTTCTGACTTTATAGATGATACTGAATCGAGAGATGAATTTAATACTAATGACTATCGTTATTACATTAGTGATTCAATGCGTAATACTCTTGATGCTATTGAAAATACTATTGTAAAACTTGATGGTCGTCAGATATTTACTGATAATCACGTTTATACTTACGAAGATATTATTGATTCTATATATCAGCAAACAGATGGTCGTAATGATGTTATCAAATATTATGAACCTATCTGGTATGCACTTAAATATTTTAAAAATGATGTAAATGTTAATACAATATATCAACAAATGAGTAAGAATGGTGTTCCACAAGAACAACTTGATGCTCTTAAACGTTTGTTTGATATTATTAATAAACGAATTGCTAATCCTATTCAAACAACAGACGGTGCTTATCTTGATAGTAACTTAAATCTTCGTGGTAAGTTTTTAAGTGATTTCTTCAAAACTCATATTCAACGTGAATTTGAAACTAATGGTTTCAAAGGTTTACGTCGTCTTACACCTGAAGTTTATAAGATTATCACAAGTCCTGAATATTATAATCCTAAAACTCGTGTTATTAAAAACAACATTACAGTTAATGGTGTTAAATTCAAGGCTACTGAATTATTTGATGCTTTAAGAACTTTACACGAAGGTCAAGAATTTGAAGTTATTTATAAAGATGGTAATGTCGATGTCAATTTAGATGTAAATGGTAAGAAACTATTAATTGAACGAATTGGTTTAGGTGATAGTGAAACTTATCATGGAATCCAATTAGGTAGAATTGATGAAAGTGGAGTTAATCAATATGATTCTGCTTTTGGTAATTCTTATGGAACATCTAAATTTGTAGATACTATTATCAGAAAAGCTGGTGGAAGTGATACAATATTTAACTTAACAAAAGAGTTTTATAAAGTATATACTGAAGCCTTAACTCGTGAACAACAAACTTCTGATTCAGTTGTTTCAAAACTGAAATCAATTATTAAAGAATTAGATAAATATGGTAATACATCAAAAACTGAACATTCTGAAATAATCAATGCTTTTATTGGAGCTATCCAATATAATACCGAGGTTGAAGGTGTTAGTCCTGAGGCATTTGATATTGAAGCTCTTGATTTGAATAAGGTTTATTATCTTATCAGTCCTATGTTCTATAATGTAAGACTTAAAAATCTTAATGATTATGTTCGTTATGGACTTAGAATCAAGAACGCTTATCAGAATCTAAATACTAAACTTGGAAATGACTTTATTCAAAGTCAAAAACTTATTACTGAAATTAAAGAAAAAGGTTCTGCAATTTTAGTATTAAAAGGTATTAATAAATCTCCTATTACATTTGCCGATTCAAGTGGTTATCGAGCTAATGTAAATGAAGAGATGCAACGTACTGTCATAGTTAATGGTAAACCTGCTGTTAATATTATTCAACGTCAGCCTGATGCTGATGGTTTAATGTTAGTTTCATCACTTACTACTGACACCGCATTTAATAATCCTATTATTGAAGATAAAATTACTTCATCTGATAGGCATTTCCAAATGTATGCTGAAATTCAAGCTAATACTGGTGAGAATGGAAAAAGTTATGTTCCATTACATCGTGGTAATTTAGCAAGTGATGTTGCAGATACACCGTTTAATGTAGCTGCTATGGAATTTGTTACTCAAACTATGAGTGATATTATTTCAGATGCTACGTTTACATCTCTTCCGACTGATGCTAAATCTGGTCTGTATACTCTTGTAGATGATACTAATAAGACTCGAACTAAAGCTCATAATGCTAATATTCGTAGTCGATTAGCTCCTTTGTCAGAAGCTATCATTACAAGTTATAATCGTGGAGTTCCGGGAGCTGAATGGTTTAACATTAGTTCTCTTTACGAAAATACAGACCCTGCTACTGGAAAAACTCGTTATATTAAACATTTAGATTTCCAAACAGTTGTTCGTAAAAAGAATATACTTGGAAATGGAATAAGTTATATCAATAGAATTAGTATTGAATATACTAAATCTGGTGATAAATTTACTCCTGTTAAACTTCGATTAAGTCGTAGAGTAATTCCAGTTAATAAAACTACTTCAAAAGTTCGTATTGCTAAGAGTCCTTTTACAGCACGAGAACTTGCTCAATTAAATGGTATTATTGAAAAGAGTAAATCTAACAAAGGAACTTACGCTGTAATTGATTTGCAAGCAAGAGGTATTACTGGTAAAGATTTAACTAATTTACTTAATCATAATCTATTCCGTAAACTGTATGGTAATATGCAACGTAGTGTTACTACTGCATTACAAGGCGACCATTATACTTACGGTGTTAAAACAGATGATGGTTATGCAGCAGTTAAAGGTCAATATAAATCTAAAATACTTGATTGGGCTAAACAACAAGGTATCGTTGATAAATCTGTTTCTTCAACATTTAATTCAATGCAAGATTTTATTCTTGACACAGGCGCTTTAACAACAAGTGTTATTGGAATTAGAGATACCAATGGTAATGTTGTTACCAATTATACTATTGATTCTATTCAACCTGCAATGTTCTTTGAACTTAAATCTGAAAGTTCTGATAATCCTATTCGAGAATCAGAAGATATGACGAAAGAATTTGCTGTTAAAGCAATTACAACATTAAGTTCAATGACAAGTGATACTGAAACAAACTGGTATCAAAAACTTGTTAATATTACAGATGATAAAGTAGCAGGTCTTAGAGTATTAGGTGTTATACCTGATTTTGTATCTGAAGATATTGCTAACAGAATCGCTGAATTATATGATAGAATTTATACTGATGGTAAAACTAATTTCAGTATTAAGAAACTATCAAGTAAACAAGATTTCATAATTGCTCAATATGATAAAGGTACTGAAACTATCGTTATCAATAGTAATAAACTTACTAAACGTGATTTTACTGCTACTGATTTAGGTGTTAATATTACTCATGAATCTCTCCATAAGTATTTTGAACAACAAGCTAATTCTAAAGAATTATACGATAAACTTGCTACATTAATTAGCGATATTAATGACACTGCATTTAAAGTTGATTCTAAAGAATTTAATGCTAAATATAAGAGCGATTTAACTGAACTTGAACTTGGTTATCTTCGTACATATCTTAAAATATTAAGTGAAACTCCTGCTGAAATAGTTACTTATGCTTTTACAAATAAACAGTTTGCTAATTTGGCAAATAGGATTATTGTAGAAGAAGCTCCGAAGATTAAGAAACGTAAAAGTCTTTGGGATAAAATTATTGATGCAATTCTTTCTGTTATTGGTATAGATACAATTACGGATAATAGTTTACTTAATAATGTACGAAATATAGTAATTAATAGTTTGGATAGTGTGAATAGCCGACGCGCAAAAAGTCCGACCAGTGGGCGTGCAACCTCCTCTCCCACCGGGGAGCGGAGCGCTGGGCGAAGCCCAGCAGCGGAGCCAACTTCAGTTACAACTAATCAAACTAATGTTACAAATGATGCAACACATGATAATTTATCAGTTACGGAACCTATTAAAACACCTGATGTACCTCTGACAGAAAACCAAAGAGTAGCTCAAGCTGAATTGGATTTTCTTGATGATGACAGTGAAATTACGTTTGATGACAATAATTCTGAAACACTTAATAGTCTTGATGTTTCTAATATTGGCCCGAACATAGTGATACCCGGTGGGGGAGTGGGTTTGACGCCCACTGGTCAGGTTTTTTCAAATAGTTCTGAAAATGTTTTGAATAATCAGAAAAATGTTGTATCTTCAAACGGTGAATATATAATCGAATTTATTGATAAATATATTGATGACAATAATAACAAAATTTGTTAGTTTATGAATGCACAATGTAGTCCTGAACCTTATCGTTTAACTGTTGATGGAAGACTTGAGAAATCTGGTCTTTATCATCAAATGAAATCTTTTAAGACTAAGCCTATTGAAGATATTATTACATCTTTAATGGAAAAAGGTGTTTTACCTACTATTAAAGATTATAATAATATTCGAGGTTATGCTGAAAATAATGCTGATGTATCATTAGAGAATGCTTTTAAGCGTCGTATTCTTACAGCGTTTTTATATGCAGAAGCGGATGCCCGTACTCCTTATGGAGCTACGGGTTATCCCGTTTATACAAGTGGAGAACTTAAATTAGAATCTGTATTAGCTGCTCTTTCGACAGATGAAACTTATAGTGAAGATATTCGTAAAGATTTTGAATCTCTTGGTAACGCATTAGGTCTTGATATTAAACACGCTTTTAATCCGTCTATTGTAAATACTACTACATTTGATGAGATGGATTATGCCTACATGGCTCGTGTTTTAACTGCTGCTTACTTTAAGTTAAAAGGTCTTACTGCGGAACAAAGACAAGCTCGTTTTGGAGCTAATTATCGAGATGTTTCTCGTAGTGGATTTAAGGCTTTAATTCTTGCTGAGTTTAATAAAGAACTTGAAGAGTATAAAGCTCGACCCAATTTTATTCCTACAAGATTTAACGATATTTTTGTAGCAAATGTACTTACTGATTTGAATAAAGGTAATAGTCAAATCTTTAATTATTTTCTTGATTATATTGATAAGAACTATGGTATTAATCGTAAGCGTGCTTATCAAAATAATCGGATTGTCGATGATGAAAGTACAGAAGAAGGACAACGTGATGCTATTGAAGATATTGAAGTAATGTGGGATGATTTGCAAAAAGAACGTATTGACAGAAAGAATACGTTAGCATCTCATGTTAAAGCTCAAATAGCTCTTCTTGTAGGTTCAAGTAATTTCAAAAATAGAACTGCTAATAAAGCATATATTCCTGCTCCTATTGATATTAATGTTTTATGGAATAAACTTATTGAGGCACATCTTTACGATATTCAACCTCAAGATGTATATAATAGATTGCAACAACTTGCAGCTATAAATGATGAGTTTACTCCTATTCTTGAAATATTCCAACGAGTATTTGAAGATGATGGTTCTGCTGCTTCTGATTATGATACTTCTTTTGTGAATGCTTATATTTCTGGAATTAAACTTGCTGTTATTCCTGTAAATATTATGGCATTAGAAGGTGGTAATAATGCTACGATTTATCAGAATAATCGAGAATCATTTGGTGTTAAAACATATATTGATAGATTTGAAAGTATTTTAAGTACAAATATTGAATTTGGATTATATAATAATCTGAATGATGTACTTTATACCAATCCTAAATCTAAACGTATTTTTGAACCTATTTCAAGACGTAGTAAGATTGATAAAGCAGCTCTGTTAGATAAACAGATGTCTGTAATTAATTACTTAGGATTAGCAATTACTCGTGATGCTCTTACTCAATATTATAATGCAAATGATAATGCAAATGAAGTATATTCAAGAGTTAATTCTCTTCTTGAAAATGTAGTTAATGATACTAAGCATCGTGTTAATACATATCGTGGCAAAGAAATTCTTGCACATAATATTAATGGATATTTATATTCATTAGCACAAATTGCTACTTATGATTTTAATAGTTTTACGAATATGAGTTATCTTGATGTTCAAGGTAAACTTAATTATTCACCTCAGTATGATAGTATGCTTACAAAGTTCCTTCGTGGATTTGTTACTCGTACTGGTGTAAATACTGAATATATTAAACATATATTTAAAGATTATCTTAATGACCCTACGTTAACTGCTCCGGGTGCAGAAGATAATATTCTTATTTATGATGAAAAAACAGGTCTTGGTATATTCACTAAAAATAGTATTGGTGAATATGAAGTAAATCCTGCATTTATTTCTGATGTTGAACGTTGTTATCAATTTGCATTATCTGCATTTAACGGTGTTAAAATTGGAAATAAAGGTCTGAAATATCGTGAAGTACAAGGTGCTCTTTATACATATACCGAAGTTATTCTTAATATGCTCGGTCAATATGTATTCTTAACATCTGATAGTCCTCGTAGTTATATGATGACTACAAAACGACTTGAGATTGATGATTTGTTTATTAAAGATTCTTCTAAACCTCGTACTTCAATTCACGTTAAGACTTTTGGTTCTAATTATACACCTACGGCTGTTGCAGCACATCCTAAATCGGTATTTATTTTCTCAGGTAATACTAAAAGTCGTGCGATAGGTGCTCCAGCAACATCTGGACAAGAATCTATTCGGGGTCTTAAAAACACTATCGAAATTGATGGTTTTAAGGGTGAGAATATTACTCCGAATAAACCTACGACAACAGATTATTTTACTGATGCAGATTATGATGCTTATGTAAAAGATTTTGAAAATCGAGTAGTTCCATTTATTAATGATGCTATTTCTCGTGGATTAAATATTTATCTTCCGATGAATGGTATTAGTAGTAGGTTAGCTACTCATGCTCCTCGTATATATTCTTATGTAACTGAATATTTAGATAATCTTGTTGCACGAAATAAGTTTGTTCGTATAACAGATAATCCGATAAATGAAGAATCTAATATTTTTCATTCTATCGAAAAGATTGTAAATAGTGATATCTTTAAGTTTAATACTTTTGGACAAATTATATTCCAATTAAGAGATAATAGCGACGAGAATCTTGCTCAAATGAAAACTCGTCATAATCGAAAGTATTGGAATGGTAGAGCTATTTATGATGCAAAAGGTATTCCAACTGGTAAGGCATTTCAGTTCTTAAATATTACTTATATTGAGAACGGTAAGAATATCACATTACCTGCTCATATTGCAAAGATAAATAATGTAGATATTGCAGAAGTTTATCGTAATATGATTGCACAAGTTCGCAATGAACCTTACGATGAAAATCTTGTTGCTAATACTGGTAATATTCGTGATTTCGTAACTGCTTATATTCGTTGGAACGCTACAATTGGTGTTGATAGTTTTGAAAATATCGCTAAAAGTATTTACGATACTAATATCAAAACTGATACAAGTGTAGTTACTACTTTCGATAGTTATTTAGCAGATTTAGTTCAAGAAGTATATAATCAGAAAGCTAATGATTGGATTAAACGTCGTAAAGCTGATGGTAAAGAATATACTCTTGATACTATTCCTACATTAAAGAAAGAAAGTTTGTTAAATAGCGCTCGTCAGCACGTTCTTGCTACTTATGATATTATGGATAATGATGGTGTTCGATTAAGTTTACTTAAAGTATTACTTAATCATACTATCTATAATCATAGTATGAACGCTATATTTAATGGTGATATTGAAGAATATAAAGATACAGTAGACCTCAATAAACGTGTAGCACAAGTTATTAAGAATGGTCTTAATTCTATTGATTCAATTCATAACGATACTCCTCGTAAAGTTGTTGTTATGGAAGATATGAATTTCAATAGTAATATTCTTGATAAAATGGGTATTCAAAATGAAGCTATTTTGGATGCTTATCGTGCTACTGCTACAATTAATGACTCTCAGTCTATTATGACTGATGTAGGTCTTATCAAACTTTTGAAAGCCACTGGTCGTTGGAATCCAAGTGAACCTTTGTATCAATATATTACTGATTTACAAGACCCGACTAAAACATTTAATCCTACATCTTACGCTAAGGTTGTAGAACAAGTTAAATTGTTTGGTACAACTCGTCGTCGCCGTGGTGATTTTTATCATGCTCCGGCTGTAACTGGTAATGAAGTTGATATATTTGCTGATGAAGTAGATAGTGTTCAAATAAAAGACTCAACTATTGTTCTTTTTGAAAGTATGACACGAGGTAGTGCTATTGGTCAATTATATGATTGGATGATTCAAAATAATATTGACCAAGTTAGTCCTATTTCTGCTGTTAAAGTATCTGGTATTACACCAGTTAAAATTCATAATGACCAAGGTGGTCTTGATATTGAAGCACTAAATCGAGTAGATGATAGGTCTATTCTTTATATGCGAGATAGTGATTTTGTTATTCAACAAGATATTAAAGCTGATTTGCTTGATGAAACTACTATTTTAGGTGGTCAGTTAGTTAAGCAGATTATGGAAGGTCTTGATTGGAATAATGCTATTTATGAATTAGATGGCAAAAATGTTACTGGTAAAGAACTGTTTGATGAATTTCAAAAGACATTAGCTACTAATATTCGTGAAGATGCTATGCAATTACTTTACGATATTGGTGGTATCGATGAGAATGGTGAAATTCGAACTGATGCTCGCGGTGCTATTCAAATTGATATAAATAAACTTGTTAATCGTTTTCAAGAAATTATATCGGATGATGTTGATGCTATAACTATTCGAAAAGCTCTTGAAATTAAAGAAGATGGTCTTCCGACTATGCCTTTATCTTATCCTGTTATTAAAGGTAAGTTAGAGAAGATACTGGCTTCTATGTTAAGTAAACAAGTTATTAATAAATATCTTCCCGGATTTCATGCTCCTATTCGAGCTGATATATTTACTGCAAATAATGAGTTAATCAAACACAATGAGTTTTATTCTGATAAAGAACTTTACAATAAAACGATTGATGAACTTGTTGCTAATGGTTCTATTACATATGCTTCGAGTTTCATTGAAGAATGTAAACGAACTGGTAGAAGTCTTGAATTACAAGCTGAATATCGTGAGGATGGAAATTATCATTATGCAGAAGTTATAGTTAATCCGTGGAAAATGGATTTCTATAAAAATATTGGTACTGTTAAAACTATTACTAATGAAGATGGTACAACTAAGGATATTATAACTGTTGATATTGACAAACTTGATGTCAAAGCTCGTCGGATGATAGGTATTCGTATTCCTACCGAGGGTAAACAATCAATGGTTGTATTTGAAGTTGTTGGTTTTCTTAATAATAATGCTACACAAGCTATATTCCCACAAAGTCTTATTACTCGTACTGGCTGGGACTTCGATATTGACTCGATTTACGCCTATTATCGCAATGTAATTTTTGAGCAAGACAAATATATACCTGTCGAATTTAAGTCGAAATTTGATGCCTCGCAGGCCCAAGTAGGGGGTAAATTCACACGGTCGGTATTTAAGCAAAAGTACATCGAATTAGCCACTACTCCGCAAGAATTTACTAATTTAACAAGTCATAATTTTAATGCTATTGTTAAGTGGATTAGCCGATATTATAATCCTAATTTAGTACCTACTAATGCAAATCAATCTCCTCTTAATAATATAATTGAATTAATTAAAGAGGATTTGCAAGATGTTAAAAGTAATCCGGAATATACTAAGATTCTTAAATCTATTCTGCATAATTTACAGTATGGATTTGCAAAGAATTACGGTGATGTAAATAGTTTAGTTCGAGAATATCTTGCTAATAAACGAGATGGTGTTACTGAAGATTTTGGTAATTACACTCAAACTCAACGTGCTTATACTTCGGATTTATTAATTCGTGCTCATAAAGCAATCAATGATTTAATTAAGTTTGTTAAGAATGTTAATAGTCAGTTAGCTACTATTAATATTTCTCCTGATACAATTAGTAATTTTGATACTATTAAATCAAAATTCCAATATCTTGTTGAGGATACTGATAAAACTATTATTCCTCATTTAAGTGCTATTCAAAGTAATATTGATAAGGCATTTAATGCTTTTACAAAAGACTTTGTTCAAAACGAGAGTATTTATGAATTGAATAGTAGAGAAGCTCGTGATAATCATTTGATTGATATTATTACAGCTGTTCTTTCTAATCCAAATCATGCTGAAGAAGTAAATAAACCCAATGGTATGGCTGAAATTCAAGCCGTATCTGACCGTGATAATGCTTTTTGGAATTATACTCTTAAAACTTTGAATCCTAATAATCTCATGGATAAGATTACTCTTAATAACATGAGTATGGGTTCAACAGTTCTTAAAGGTCACTCTGTTAATTTCGATACTTTAATCGCAACAATTTCTACTTTACATGGTAGATTACTTAAAGGTATTCGTCGTAAAATTAGTCTTAATTCTTTACCGATACCTAAAGGTTTTACTGATAGAAGTGAAATGTACACTGTAAGTGATAAAGGTGTACCTCGATTAACAAGTAAATATAAAGAGTTTTTAGCTAAACGATATGGTGCTGAAAATATCCAATTATTGCCAAAAGAAAATGCTCTTTGGGTTAATGATGTTTGGATTAATAATGATGCACTTAATGAACATTTGGATATTAGTGGTGAGCGAGTTGAACTTCAAATGAATCAGTTTACTTCTGGTATTCTTGATGTTCTTAAAGCTGGACTTGGATTTAATCTTAATGTTCATACTTTAAGTGTGGCTCGTGCTATATCATCTGGTGTTACTATTGAACTTTATAATGGTAAAGCTAATAGGTTTACTAATGAGGATGCTTTTATTCATCAACCTGCTATTGTTGAAGCAGTTAATCGAATGGAAGTTCAATCATTAAGTCGTGGCAATTTTACAATTCTTGATGCTGTCGAAGCAATTCGTTCTGATTATAGTGTAGAACTTGCTAAGATTTATGCTGATTTAATTGTTAAAAAAGAAATTACTCCTGTTGAATCTCATGATGCCATAATGACTGTCGCAAGTGGTAAAAGTAAAACTAAAACTCTTACTGTTGGACAGCTTAACGAACTGAAAGATAAATTACCGAATATAACTATTAATGAAATCAGTGGTAAATATGGTTATCAAACTACTGAAGAGTTATTAGATAATATTAAAAATCGTGATAATCGTACAGCAGATTGGTTATTACGTCAGATTAGCGTTCTTGGTAATTTTGTTGAATATAATGAAATTGCTACTAATTTGATTGACCTTAACTTTATGCTTAAAAGTGAAAGTAGGGTTGATAGTTTCTTTAAGGCTGACCAAAAAGAACGTAAACTTGCTGAATATTATTATCCAGTAAAAGCTTTAAAAGAACTTGTAAATGATAAGTATAATCAAACACTTCGATTTATTGATGAATATATCGAAGAAAATGCTGGTAATCCTAAAGCAATAGATGCGATTAAAGCTGCTTTTACTCGTGAAAGTTCTGATGCTTTTAGACGGCATTATAAACCAAAAGATGTTAAAGGTAATCCTCTTGCTGCGATTACTTATTCTGATATGAAAAGATTTCGTGCGGAACTTCCGAAACGAAATGATATTATGACACGTCGTGAACTTATTGAGGATTTAGCTGTTGGATATGAAACTCCTAATAAGGTAATTCTTGATAATGGTAAAGACATTATTGAAAGTATATTTGTTGGTTCATTTGAAGGTTATCTTGATGGCAACAAATTTAATGATACTGAAAATCAAAGTGCTTACGGAGTAATTCAAGCTCGTTATCAGTATGCACATTGGTTAATGGCTAATGGCTTCGGCGATGTTTTCATTACTCGAAATCATCACATTACTAATACGATTTTAGGTCAGATACTTCAACGTAAAAATTCGATTGATGAATCTACTTATAAATATGTTACTGATAGTATTATGAACTATCTCGTAAGTATTAACGGTGGATTAGATAATGGACTTGTTAAAGTTCTTCCTATTTTAACACCTGATAATACTCCCGAAGTTCTTACTACGTTAGGTATTCATACAGAGGAACAACTTAAAGAACAAAAACTTATCTTTAAGACTCTTTTGAATACTGTTAAAGATGGTTATACACCTGAAAGTTTTACTCAATACACTAAACTTTCACTTGCTCAACAAATTCAATTTATTCAAAAAGATAGTACATTAAGAGATTATATTGAGAAATCACCTGAATTTAGAGGCGATAACATATTTAAGTATTTAACAGTTCGTAAGAATAATCGTTCTGTACCTTATGATGTTATTAGAATCCAACGTGATGATAATGATGTCAATTCTTGGTCTAATATGACTGATAGTATTCTTCGTATGTGGGATAGTAAAATTCCTTACATTGCTCATACGATACGTCAGTTATTAGTTTATACTTATGTTACAGAAGGTTTTAATTATGCTTATAATGTTTCAAAATATATTCCGATTGAACTTATAAGTACTAATCGACTTAATGCAGAATACGATGCTTTATGCCGTGAAGTTCATTATCCTGACCCTTCTGTTAATCTTGGTAATTACGCAGAGAATTTAAGAAATGCTGAAAAAGCTGTATTTGATGGAAATGTAGATATTACACCTGTTATGAGTTTAATATCTCGTATGAAATCAGATATGAATCCAGTATTATTAAGTGATATACAAAAACGTTATCGTTGGGAAGCAAATAAGAATAAAGCTACTATTGGTTATGTTCAAAATGCTAACGGCGAAAATGTTGGTATTGGTTCTTATATTGACGAAAATGGTAATACTCAGAATTTCTATATTGAAACTGAAGCTCGATTAATTAATTCTGAATATGCTAATGCAGAATATGTAACTGAAAGGATTACTCGTAGTAAGAATCGTGTATATAAACGATATAAAATTACTACGAATACTAATAATCCATTAAAAGATATTTATGTATTCTTACCTGTTAATCCTTTACTTCGTAATGAAGCGTCTTTAATGACTGGTGACATTAGTATTATACCTACTTATCAAGAAGGTATGATGGCACAAGTTCAAAAAGATGGTGAAACTATTGTAACTGATAGATTATCGGTTATTATAGATTCTGATACTATTCATAAATTCATGTTAGCTATTGATGATAATGAATCAGTCCAAATGGATGAAAATTCAGATTTCAATGATGCTAATATGATTGAAACAGAAGATGCTATTGATAGCACTGTTGATGCTGAAACAGAAGATGTAATTGATACTGATGTTGCTTCTGTATCTGATACAGATTTTGAAGTATTAAATTCAGTTGAAGTTACTACTCCTACATTCATTAATATTGAACATACACATTCTTCTGCAAGCGATGTTATTTATAATGAATTAGAATCTTCTGCTACATCTATTTTTATTACTACACAAGCAACTCATTCTTTCTATAAAGGTTATCATAAATCTGCAATTCAAGTAGATTATAATAAGTCTGCTTACGAAGAAGCTCTTCGTATAGCTCCTATGTTAAAGAATGGTAATCTTTATATTAATGGTGATGTTCTGATTGATGCTAATAGAGATTTCAATTATTTAGATGATTGGACAAAAACATTTATTAGTAATCTTTACAGAATTAATCCCATTATGACGTCGGTTAGTACTGTCTTAAATGATGGTGTTGGTCGAATAGTTGCAGAAACATATATTGATGTTCCTCGTAGGAATATTAATATTTATGGTGATAATGAAAAATTATATTCTCGTGTTGTTCATGCTGATGTTCCTACAAGAGATGGTTTACGAAATTCTCTTGTTGTCGATTCTAATATTGCTATTGAAACTTTGAAAATTATGGATAGAATCCAGAAATTTTTGAATAATAACAATGTTGGAAATCGTGAGGAATTTATGAATATCTTAAAATCCTTCGATGATGAAAGTTTTGAAGGTGGTATTCAAAGTGCTCTTGAAGAACGAGATATTGCTGCAATGAAAGCTACTTATAGTCGTTTGGCTAATTTGAGTAGTTCTGTTTATGATGCTATTAAGCAATTGTGGGCTATTACTAAGGATTTGAATTATGAAGAGATTCGTTCAAATTATGGTGCGGCTCTTGATTACAAAGATAGACTTGTAATGATGTTAAAACTTGCTTCTCATTTTAGTCCATATCTTACACTTGAAGAAATAAAAATTCAAGATACAGTTTATGACGCTGAAAGTGAAGAAGGTAAAGAATTATTTACTAAAGAATTTGGTGAATTAAATAATAATATAGCTCGACTTAAATCTCTTGCAACAAAAGTTGCTGGAATACGGTCTAATGTTATTCAATCTGTTAAAGATGTGGTAACTTGGGCTGTAATTGATAAGAGCCGTAATCCTAAATATATTACCGCGTTTAGTAAGATTAAAGAGTATCTTGCTTCACATAATGGTAGCCTTGAAGGATTTGATGTTAATAGTGTTGAAATAACAGAAGATGAATGGTTAGAAATTCAGCATTTGTTATTTGAACTTGATAAAGATATTAATAAGACACAACTTTGGCTTGATTCTGCTTTTACAACTGGTATTACTCTGATTGATATTACTGGTAAAGCATGGGATGAAGCTAATTATAAAGCTAAGAAAGCAGCTCAACGCATTAATGATGAACTTGAAAGTGCACTTGAAGAGTTCCAACCGGGACTTTCTAAAAATGCTCGTGCTCGTGAAAAATTAATGCACAAATTCATTAATGAATATGGAGATTTAATCGGTAGTTATAAAACTGAAGGTCTTGGAGATTCGACTGGTACTTTACGAAAAGATATTCGTGATGCTATTTATCAGAATCTCTATACTGACAGTGGATTTGTTACAAGGGCTACTGCTGAAAAAACTCTTGAAATCGTTGATGATATTATAAAGAAATATAACGAAAATCACACTTGGAACATTGTTCCATTAAATGATAATGAAGCAGCTAAACATCTTGCTGAACTTACTGAATTAAGTAATCGTGAGAAACTTGTTTATTTACAAACTCACGACCTTATTGAACTTAGTCTTATTACTGATATTAGTGGTAAGCGTGAAAACGTTCTTTATAAACTTGATTTTGGTAATACCCCAGTATCAGATGAATATGCAGCTTTAAGTGATAAAGAACAAAAATTACTCAATACTATTCGTAATCTTATTCAACGAACTATTCGTGAATATGACGGTAACTGGATTAACTATTATGGTAGATGGGATGAGGTAATGCCTTTCATTCCTCAAGCTACATTAGGTCAATCTGCTAAACAATTTGTTAGTATTCCTATGATTCATAAAGATAGGTATTATACTGACATTGATGGTACTAAACGATTTGTTACAAAAGCTCAAACTTTACAAGTTCCTAAACATATTCCTGTATTTAATATTCGTAAAAAGTACAAATCTGAAAGTTATACTGAATACGAAGCTCGAATTGTAGAATTGTTTAGTGAATGGTTTGATAAAAATAACAAACTTCCTGTTACAGTTAAACCTTCAACTCTTCGTGAGATTAGACATTATAACGATGCTGTAATGCTTGAAAATAAAAAGTATAAAGCAAATGTGATGTCTTATGATATTGTTGATGTAATGAAAGGTTTTACACAAGAACTTTATAATCTTCGTGCAATTAATAATTTTGAAACTGATTATCAGCTTACGAAATATTTAATGAATGAACGTGGAGTTTCTGGTGTAGCACCTCGTGATATTATTAAAAATGCGAATGAACAGTTAAATAATATGGAACGTCGTATTTTTAATTTTAGTAAATACAATAGTGCTCTTGATGTTTCTGCCGGTGCATTATTGCGTTATACTTCTATGACTTTCATGTATCTCAACTATACTGCTGGTATCACTAATATTCTCAAAGGTGTTACTGATATGATAGTTGAATCTACTGCTAATAACTTTGTTGAAAGCAAAGATATTATGAAATCAGGTCTTCGTGATGTTATTAAAACTATTCCTCATTTCTTACGCGATATTAATTCGACAAGAACTGATGATATACTTGTAGCAATCATTAAAGACTTTGATGATATTTATCAAGATACTCGTGATATAACATCTTCTGATACTGGAACTTCCTATTGGATTAAAGCTATGCGAATGGTTGATACTGTTGGTTATGCTCCTAATAACATGGGTGAGTTTATTATGCAGTTTGGTATGTTACTTGCTGCTACACAATCTCATCGAGTAGTTGGTGGTAAAATTATGGCTTTCAATGATTTTTATAATGATAATCTTGAAAAGTTATTACAAGATGTTCTTACTAATGAACAATATGATAAATATCTTATTTTCAAAGAAGATTTAGATGCTGAAATAGCTCGTGAAGAAAAACGTACTTCAAAAGAGTATTTATGGAATCACGATTATGCTTCTCAATATCTTAAATCACATTATAATTTACTTTCTGATGAACAACGTAAGAAAATTGTTAATTCTCGAAAGACTGATAAAAAAGCTCAACGTGAAGCTTTTGATAAATACAATACTCTTCGTTCGGAACTTAAACTTGAAGATGGTCGTTTGAGTTTTAATCCTGAAAGTGGTCTTACAGAAGAAACTCTTTCGGAGTTCCGTGGTCGAGTTAAAGCTATTAACCAATCATTACATGGTATTTACAATCGTGTAGACAGAAATAGTTTACAAGATGCTGCTTTTGGTGATTTGTTAATGCAATTTAAGAAATGGGTTCGTCCTAACTTTGTTCGTTATTTCGGTCGTCGTTTCGGTCGTATATTTTATAATGAACAATTAGGTTCTTATGAAGTTCCTGTATTTAATCCTATGTTTGATATGTTTAGAAGTGGTAGTCAAGCCTTCAAAGATAGTCTTAATGATAACAATACTGTTATCGACTATATGAAAGGTATTGGTAACTTCTTCAAAGGTGTATCGAGTTGGTTACTTAATGTAGGATTCTATTATAATACTCTCCCCTTAAATGAACAGATAGCAACTATGAAATTTGCTCGTTTAATGGGTGCTTTAGCTTTCAGTGCTCTTGCTGCTATGACACTTGGTGCATTTAAGAAAGATGATGATGACGAAGATAATATTTTGTATCAGCACGCTATGTATGCTGCAACAACTTATTATCAACAAATGATTGAACCTATGCCAGTATTTGGTTGGATGGCTACAATAGAACAAACTGCAAATAGTTTGTTTGCTGGTCAGAAAACTTTACAATCTGCATATAAACTTGTTAATCTCACTATTCAAGGTCTTTGGGTTGATGATGATGAACTTATTTATGATAGAGGTATTTATAAGGGACAAGATAAACGTGCAGTTGCATTACGTCAAGCTGTTCCTGTTCTTCGTCAAATTAATAAGTTTAATAATCTCGGTGCTACTATGTCTTATTACAATATGTATAATCCTTTTGGTATTACATTTAGTGGTATTAGAGAAATGATTAGTCCGAAAGATAGTGATAACTACGAGGACGAATAGTCTAATAGAGTAAACGTCGGATATTTGCCCGTGGCGGTGCTTCCCAGCCTGCTACGGGCATTATCTTTTATTAATGGTACATTTGTCTAACTGACAAAAAAAAGACCGTCAGAACGCCTGAAAATAGGCACTCTGACGGTCTGTCTGTATCACTTATTATGTTAGTAATATCGTTATTAATAATAACAACAATTATAGTAGCAATTAAAGTTGTAACATTGATAGCTCAGCCCTTCGGGCTTCGCTGACCCGGTGGGGCAGGAGGTTGCACGCCCACTTGTCACGTTTTATTCGCCACCGTTTTCAACATTTTTCGGTTTATCAAAAAGATATTGATATGTTTCATTATTAATAACAGTAAATTCTTTATCAGTTAAAGCAATAATCCAATCTCCTTTATTAAGTCGAATTATATTCTCTCTAAACATAATAAACATCCAACCATCGGAAAAATGACAATATCTACAAAAACTAACACATTCTGAGATATTAGCACCATCCCATTGGACACCTAATAATCTAACATTTTTCTTTATATTTAGTCGCTTAATCATAAATTACCTTTTAAGACCATTAATAGCCCATTGAAGAACAAAACCCAGATGTCCCCAGATTTTATCTTTAATATCACGACGAGCTACACCACATCCCATATCATGGTCATAAGTTGAAGGGTCTACACAAGCAGCTATACCGACAGTATCGAATCCAGTTAGAGTAGTATCGCAAACAACTGTTGTCTTTTCACCAAGACGTAAAGAATAACCTTCTTTTATGAAATTAAGTACATCACCTTCTTGAATTTTGTTAGGACTTAAAATCATATAATAAGCCTTTTCAAATACATCTTTTGGTGAAAAAGATTTATAATCATCAGAATATTCTACTTCATAACCTTCATCTACAAAATCATTATCATTAATTTTATGATTAAGGTCATAAATAATATCATTACCATTAACCATCCAAGCTTTACGAGCTTTAATAAGTTTTACACCAAGATAATAACCTTGGTCACTTTGAACTTTAATTTCTTCGTTATTCATAACTTATATTAATCCGCTTTTTCCAAAACCATTTTCTCCACGTTCAGTTTTGCTTAATTCATCTTTCGATTCTTTAATATCAAATACTGCACGTTTCTTTTCAGCAATTACACCTTGTGCAAGTCTACTATTAGGAATAATAATATAACTAAAAGGTGTAGGATTTTGTACTATAATTCCACTGTTACCACGCCAGTCATTGTCTACAGTACCAAATTTAATATCTAATAAAGTAGTACTCGAAATACCACTACGAGGACGAATTTGCATTTCATCTTCTTCAGGTATTTCAGTATAAATATTAGTTTCAAATTTAACAGTTTTATATGGGAGAATGATATTAACTGCGTCAATATTATTTATAACCATATATTCCAGAAGAGTATTTCCTTCAACTGGTTGACTTATTGCATGACGAATAGATTTATGAAGCGTATTAAAATCAATAACCCATTCAAGACCAGCATATTGAGTATCATATAAATATGATGTAATATACTTATCTCCAAGACCTATTTTACCAACATTCTCAGGATTGAGAAAAGGTATATTAGGATTAAACATGGCTCGTAAATCGAAACCGGAAGCTCCAGCACTTTTGTACTCTGGAACTTCCGTGTTATCGACATACAATCCTATAAGACTTTCTTTCATGCTATCTTATTCTTCAGATTGTGGGATTTCACTTACATCTGCGGTACGAATATTATACCCTTCTTCTCCAATATATTTTGCCATTTTAAGGAGATGACGTATAGGAATTGGCATCCTATCGTCACCTCCTTTCTTTCTAACACCAATAAAACATTTGGCATTAGTCATTCTACATTCTTCAGGTAATTGACTTGGATATTGAGCTAAAGCCCAACTTGCAAGCAAAGGAATAATTTCCCAACTACCAGAAGCACTTGGAATTTGACAATTATCAGAATCGAAGCTATTTACAGTACCATCAGAATATATAACTACTTCTGTAATCATTTAGGCACTTAAACGTTGAACTAATTTATTAAAGGCTGTCTGACCGAGTTTGAAAGAATTACCCTGCGTAATAGAATCGAATTTATTGAGATTATCTTTATATTCAATTCCATTATTAATATATGAAGTAACACCGTTATAAAGCCAAAGCATTGTACCGCGATGACTATCTTGTCCGGGGCCACGTTCAATATAATTAACCATAGCGTGTAATTGATTCTTTTTACGAGTAGAAATAACATCATTATCGTAAGGAATCTTACCGATACCACCGCATTTAGCAATAAACTCTTTCTGATTAGCGTCACAAATTAAATCCGTGATATAATCAATCATTACATCATCATTAATCTTAATATTCTCAGCAGCTTCAAGAATCAGCTTAGCTTGTTCAGAATATTTAAGAGTGTCACGCATCATTTGAGCACCTATTGCTAAATTAGCTTTAACATTTTTAGTATGCTTGAATCGAACCATATTCTTACAATGATTCAAAGCAGCATTTAACGTATTGTTACATACAACACGAATATCAGTGAAACAAGCCTGAATACTACCACTTCCATCATGACTTGTAGTGAAAAGGATATATTTTTCCATTTCATCTTTTGCAATCTCATAAGTAGGAAGTTTAGCAGTAACAAAGATTCGTTCACCGATACCTAAAACGCCAGCAGTCTGAATGATAACATCTTTTGGATTAATTACCATTTGACTTTTACAAACTTGATATATAAAATCCATAGCTTCTGTATTTTGAACAGGTTCATACCTACTACCAACAGTACCAAGAATTTTATAATTATCTTTACGATATGTAGCATATACATCATTTACGCGAGCACCCTTTTCCGGAATAATGATAACATCACCATTGGACATATGACAAGCATAATGATTATCTTCTTTTACTATATGTTTAGCTTCAGGAGGAATAAAACTTGCAAACATCGGAGCTAAAGCTACTTCATAATCCATATTAGCAATACGAATGATTTCGTCTGGAGTTTTAGCTTCTTCAACGACAGTTCCAAGACCATGCCAAGGAACATCTTTCAACGAATAGAATGAATAAGTATTTCTATTAGAATTAAATTCAATATTCGCAGCCATAATTAAATTAGTTAGTTTATATTACAATTCAATAATACGAATATGAGCAATATCTTTATGTTCAGCGCCAAGTTTGCTAAACAGAAGTTCTTTCTCATTTTCAGCATCTTTAAGATTCAAAAATGTAAGAGCTTCATTATGATCATTAATCCACTCTCCACCATCTTTGGTTACACTTTTAAGAAAATCTTGTTTCTCACCAGCGATTACTTTTGTAATCAAATACTTTTTACTCATAGTTTAATTAATTTTAACTTGTTTAATGATAGACTACTTATATATAGCAGTTTCAGACGTAACAATCTCCATATCAATTTTATCCATGACATGAGCTATTCGTTCAGCACGAGCAATATCTTCGTCAGATTCACTGGATGCCTTAGCCCAATTATCAAGTTCCTTAATAGCTTTCTTATCAAATTTAACAGTATAAATATAATCATCACCTAATTTGTTATGAATATACTTACCTACCTCTTTTGCTAAACTAATAGGAACATCAACTGTAATACTAATAGAAGCAATCTTATCTAATTCTTCTTTATGTTTCTCAACGAAGATATTATCTTCCGGCGGAAGAGGTGCTTCTGTTATATGAAGTAATGAAGTAATAATAGGGTCTAAAGCATTTTCATTAATTGAAACACTTTCTGACTCTTTTGTATAAACAGTAAAATCAGGAAATTTAAGACTATAATTACCAGATTTACCAACTTGACCAAATATATGTAAAGCATCAACAACTGAAGATTTAAGTCTACCAGCTATTTTATCAAAACTTACATTCCTATCACGAAGTCGTTTGATTTCATCTTTATTATAAGCAATATTAGCTTTTTGAGCATCAATTACTTGTCGATAAGCACGAAGTTTATCTTCAAGTTCACTTTCAGCAATAGCTAATTCTTCTGCAATTTCTTCCGTTATCTCGCCGTCATTCTCTTCTATCTGCGAAACAAGATAATCATATTTTTGCGCAATACCAAATAAATTACTCATAAATTGTCAAAATAATTTTTGTTCAACATAACCTTTTTTAACATTATAACCTTTCTCTTTACAGATATAAATTAATTGTTTATGAATACTATCATATCCATCAGCAGTATTATCAAGATGAAAATCCCAACCAGTATAATTCTCTAAATCACACTCAGTTTTATCACCGGATGTATCATCCATTTTAGTATTACGGAGAACACGAATTGTAGTTAATTCAATTTCATTCTGACGAGCAAAATCTTTAATACAATTCAATTCAAATTGTTCTCGAATATCAGGAATAATAAAATAATCACAAGGAGTAATTCTGATTCTATTTATAACATCATCAATAAACACTCTGTCATTATCAAATCTTAATAGTTTACCAAAATGAAGTAAACACTTACGATATGTCAGTTGTTCATCAATACCGTAACGATTAACAATATAAGGAGATTTAGATAACTTAAAATAATGAGAATCTAATTGAGATACATTACAATTTGTAACAGCAGCTACAATACGTTTAAGCATTGTAGCCATAGGATATATCTCAACTTTACCAGCGAGCATACCTTCAAGGTATTCGGTAACATAAGTTTTACCTGTACCTTTTCTACCACTGATTAAAATTAATTTACCAGTCATATAATGTTAATTAATTATTTCTTCAGGAAAGTTAGCAAATACATTTTGTCTACCTTCTTGACCATGTAACACTCTTAAAGCAGCTTCTTTCTTAACTGCTAAAATAATACTACGTTTGAATAACTTATTATAAATTCTAACCATTTCACGAGCAACATATGAATTACCATCTGTCATACCGTGACGATTATTAATTTCAATAAGAAGTTCTTTAAGCGTTTTCTTCTCGCTTTCGCTCCTGCTCTCGTTCATATATATACTTTTTGTTATACTCATAAATAGTATCAAATGTTTCACCAGAAACACAACCATCATAATCAGGAAGTTCCTCTTTTATAATATTATCTATAATATTTGTAATAGCAATACAAATACCAAGATTTCTTAATTGAAGAGTACTACCTTCTTCAAAGAACTTGTTTTGTTCATCTTGTGGAACATTACATTTACTAAGAGCTTTAGCAAATACTTCTTGAAATTTTGAACGAGATATATAATTATTATTAGCCATAATAGTTTATTCAAAATAATTAATAATACGACCTGTTTCATTAGGGAATCTAACAGCAATATCTTCTGCAATCATTTTAGCAATTTCAATCATTTGAGGATGTGCAGCTTTATGATTACGAAGAGGAAGGAAACCTTTATTCTCAACGATAGTAAGTTTAGGATAAACAGTTTCAAGATGTTCACCAATCCACATATCGAGAGTACCAGATACATAAATATCTGATTTAGTAGCAGTAGGAAGAACTGAACGAGCCAACTGAGCAGGTTCACCATCATTAGTTAATTCTTGATATATAGCTTCATTACCAGCAACAACATCATAAAATTTTTCTAATGAATCTTCATTCTTAAACGGTGGTTCAATTACACTAATATTTTTACCATATTTATAACCAAGTCTACCTTTAGCATAGTTGCACCAACGAGTACTTTCTTGCATAAAACTCATCTCACGATGACGAACCGCTTCATGAGTAACACCTCTATCGGTTGTAATTTTATAAGTAACATTATAAATCTCCGGCGCACGTTCACGAATCTCAGCATCAGAAGCGATTCGAAGACTTGCATCAATACCATATTCAAGTTTAGCAGTAATATCTTTATCATCAAACAGTAAATGAGAAAACTCCTTACTCAAAAGAAGCATATTATAAAACAAATCATTAACTTCGCTTGGATGATAAATATCATTATAAATAGCTTTCATTTTACGACTATTACTCATAATATCAAGAAATACTCGATATGAAAAACCAATATAATTACCAAGATAAGACCAACGAATATAAGGACTTAATTTAACAAATTCTCGAACAACACGATTTGGAATTGAAGTAACATTAAAATAAACATATTCATGTTCAAATATAGCAGTATGACCATCAATAAGTCTATTTCTACAAAAAGTTTCAGCTGAATCAGGTTTGATACTATCTTCTTGTTTAGTACAAACTTTACCAATTAATTCAATCTTTCTAAGACCAGAATAATCACAAAATTCGATTGTAGGTTCTACAACATTCATAGCTTTAATTGTATTAATTTAGACGCGACCAGTGGGCGTGCAACCTCCTCTCCCACCGGGGAGCGGAGCCGCTGGGCGAAGCCCAGCAGGCGGAGCCACACAAGTTACATCTCCTGTCGCTTCTCAAATTGCGACAGTAATTGTTTACGAGTTACTTTACATTCTTCAAGACTAATACCTATTCTATTACAGATAATTATAACATCCATAATAGTAACACACTGACCACTCCACATAGCATTCCATAAATCATTAGCTTGAACTTCCCAAATATAATATCCACCAAATTGAATTTTATAATTATAACAAGTCTTACGATTTAATTGAATATTATTCTGCACACAAGCAGCAAAGAAATGAGCAAAATCAGTGAAATCTTTTAATTTAATAACTGCATTATTCCATAGTCTAACAACTCCATTAGTTGATTCATAACGCATTACGGCATAAGTACCATACTGTCGCCATTGATAAGGAATACTACTAATTTTATAATCTCTAAATTCTTGAATTAGAACTTCAAGCTCTTCTCGATATTTCTTAGCTTTTTCTTCTTCAATAGCTTTCTGATTATCAAGATATTCATTGAATTTAATTTTAATAATAGATTTAAGTTCTTTGCGAGTAGTTCTATTATTCCAAAGTTTCTTAAATTCAGTATAATTTCTACAATAAGGTAATATAACTTTTTTAGCACGAATAGTTTGCCAATAAAGGATTTTACCACTAATAATAAGATTTTCTTTAGGACTTAAAGTAATACGAATATTATTTTTAAGATTAATTGTTGTATTAAATGTATTATATATTTTTCTAAAACCTTTATATTCTACATAAGTATTATATAAAGTATAAGCTTTATTAATAATATTATTAACATCAATACCTTGTGCTTTACAAATACTTAAAATATCTTTTAATGCAGAACGCCAACCTTTACGAGCATTATTATATTTTATCTGATGAGTTCGAACATCAGCAAATTTTTGATTAGTAACATCTTTTTCAAGAATATGTCTTGTAACGGTAAGATTTTGATTTACACCATACCAAAGAGCCGAAAGAATAGAATGAATATCATTATATATAATATTAGTATTTTCCCTACAAATATTATAAATATCTACATTAATTTTACCTCGAATCTTTTGATTTTTAAGTTTAACAAGTGGTCTATAAAGATAGTCTTCAATATCATGTAGTCTTACAACAAACGGTAAGTATTTATTACAAACACCAATTTGTTTACCTCTATGATAAAGAATACCATCTTTTAATTCATAACCGTATTTATCATTAGCAACGGTATGTTTTGTATGAATACTTATATCATCTATTCTTTTATAGAATAAATCAAGTATTTCAGTAATAGTTCCAACAGTTTTCATCACTTTTCATAATCTCTAATTCCAACAACGTTTGCATGGAAAGGTAAACCATTTTTAGTTCTTTCATAGAACTTAACAGTTACAGACTTTCCGATAGGTGGATTATTAAGAATATCTAATCGTTCATTAACAGTACCAGTTAAAGTACAACTAAATACTAAATCATTAATATCGTTCTTGAGAACTAATCTAACATTAAATCCTATTTTATCATCAGGATTTCCAGTGTGTTCAACACCAATACATTCAAATTCAGCATCGTCGAACTTTTTGAGTTTCATCATTGTAGCAGGACGAGAACCAAATTTATATTCAGTATGCAAATCTCTAATTATGGCTCCTTCAAAGCCACAATCAATGCATCTTTGCATATAAGCTAACGCTTGATTATCATCATAAATAGTATCACTATTAAGAATAATAAGATTAAATTTATCCCACATACCATGACCTTCGGGAGTTAAATTTTCCCAAATTCTACCAGTCATCACATTATGAGATACACTACTCTTTTTACTACGATATTCTTCCCAAACACTAAACCGTAATTTATCACGGTCTTTATTAGTTAAATCGGGAATACTTAAATCAAAATTAACAAATTGAAGTTTTTCATGGATAGGATTTCGAGGATTACGAGCAGCTCCACCAATGCTTGTTACTTTCTCACCACGAATATAAATCTCACCATCAAATACCATATTAGCATATTCAGGAAAACTATCATAAAAATCATTAAATAGTTGCTCGATATGCCAAATACGATAAGTAAGACCTTCTTTAGTTTTAATTACAGCATGATAATGCTTATCATCACGAACAAAACCTTCAAGACTGAATAAATCAGTAGGTGTAAATTCTTCAAGCATAACAACTGCTCGAACACCATTGATTTTAGGTTGAGCAATACAAGGATATTCGAACTTACCAATAGCAAACTTTTGTGCTTTCATAGGTTTAACACAATTATTTGCATCAGTATTATATTTAGGTAATCTCTTATCTATTTCTGCAAATAAATCATCTGCATTAGTAAGATAATCTAAAGGACTAATACCTAAATCAGAAAGGCTTTTATATCCTTGTTTCTTATGTCTTTCATAAACACTATTAAGTTCAAATTCAGCTTGTTCTCTATCAGTTTTTTTACTCTTAGCTTTAATTACAGGAGAATATGATGATGTTTCAGCACCATTTACTTTACCATAATAATAAGCTAATCTTAGAGATACTGTACCATCAGAATTAGTAACTTTTTCAACTCGACCCCACCAACGAACTAAACCGCCAGTTAAATCTCGTTTATATAAAACTTCATTAGGAATCATATCTTATTTTTTAACTTTTTCTTCAATAACAATAGCATATTGCGGTTCTCCAATACGAATCATAAGACAATTCCAACTTTCAAGAGGAGTCTTATGTTCAGTCATATCTGTAAGATTAAGAGGTTTGGCACAAAAACATTTATACGACCTTTCAATCTTATTATTAAGAGGATTCTTAATAGTTTTAGGATGTGGGAGAATACGCGAAAGAATAGGATTTATAGCTTCTAATGTTTCTTTATCATTAGAGCTAATATAAGTATCACCATCAAGAATAATTTGTGTATGTTTAAAACCATATTTATCCACAAATCTATTAATACTTAATTGGTCAGATAAACGAGAAAAATCATTCATTAATCTCGTATAAGTTTCTTCATCCATAGGACAAAGATAAATCTTATTACCATTATCAAGAGTATTGATAAGATAGTTTTTGATTTTAATCTCCATAATAAATCTTTTTTAGAACATTATCAAAATGTTGGAATACTTTACGATAACCATAATCTTTAACCATATCAGATGGGTCTTTAGATTTATAATTATTCGTAAAATAAATTGGAATAGTATTATATCTACTTTGTAGTAGATGGGCTGCATTAATTCCAGCAGCATCAGTATCGAAAATAGTAAATAACTTTCCGCTTAAAGAGTACGACACCAATAACTTGTAGATGTCAGTAGGTAATACGATAGTTTCAGAAGCAGCAGGTATAAACAAAATATCATTAATACCTTTCTCATTACAAATTTGTTCAAAAAGTATTTTATCTTTATAACCTTTTATAAGAGCAATATAATTCGTTGGTTTAAGTTGATGTAAACACTCAATAGGACAACGATTATTAGTAATAAACTTGGTTTGACTTTTAAGTCTTTTTGGAAAATAAAGTTTATACTTATTTGGATTAACATTATAAACATAACAAGGGTCAGTACCACTATAACGATAAGGTGTTTGCCATTCATTAAGTCTATATCTATCAACAATAAATACTTTTGTATTTAGATTGCTTTTCTTAATACCATATTGTTCCCAATAAATATAATCTAACTTATTTGGTTTACGAACATCAAAAGTAATTTCAAGATTTTGATTCTTAATATGTTCTTGTTCAGTTCGATTAAATTCAATATTAGTAACAATTTTATCAGAACAACGAAGAATTATGTCATTACATATATACACAAATCCTTCACTTGTTTTACAATTCTTATTAATAATATAACCTACAACTTCAAATATATCACCTCTAAATCTACCATCACCAAAATCTCTACATATCAATTTATCACCATAATACTTAAAAGATAATGAAGGATGTTTATCATTTCTTAAAGGATTTCGTATTCTATCATTAGGACTGCTAATGTTAAATCGGATTACATCTTCGGGAATACCAAAATATTTACTAAATATTGTAATTTGGTCAAGTGTATTAAGTATGAAATCTCTCATGTAATCAGTAGTGTAACTTGCTGGGCTTCGCTGCTGGGCTTCGCCCAGCGCTCCGCTACCCGGTGGGGGGAGTGGGTTGGACGCCCACTCGTGACGCTTCTGGCCGCGTGTATTTACCTGACCTATACAGATATACGTCTGTTAAATACAGTCCGCCAAATCAAAAGAAATCGGCCAAAAATACGGTATAACAACAAGTCTAATTTTAGCATTACCCAAAAAAGAAGGAGATAATAGAGTTTTACCTCCATTACCTCCTTTACAAGTTCCTGTTTTAGTAATATGATAAATACTACTTCGAGTACCTATCAAGAATATTCTGAATATCCGACGAAACAACAGTAGCACCGGGAGCGGGAGCAGGAGCACCTGCGGCAGCTTCACGATTCTTAGGAGCATCATCTTTTGCAAGATGAATTGTTTCACCAGCTTCAAATTCAATCGACGGACTTTGACCGGGAATAACACGTTCAACAAATCCACGATTAACAAACGAAGGAAAAGCTAAGAACTTATGCGTGTTATAATCTGCAACAAGTTTCATAAACAGTTTCACATTCTTATAAATAGGATTTTTCTCATCATCACCAACAAGGAGATGTTTGAAATATTCAAAGAAAGCAAGATACTGTTCACAACGAACCTTTGCAGGAGCAGCATAATCGAGTCCCGGACATTTACCAGCATTAACCGGATAACCTTTAAGACCCTTAAACTGATTTGCGATATGACGAAGCTGTCCATATACCTGCTGAATAATGTTAATAACAGTCTTTTCTTCAACAGGTTCGCCTTTCTTATTAAGAGTAGTAACCGGCTTAGCAGTAAATGTATAATAACGGTCTTTCGGATTTGCGTCAGTTTTACACTGCTTAAATTCGATAACAAGTACAGGAAATTTACAACCAGCATATTCCCATGTACTTTCGACACCTTTATCATCCAGCAGAGGTACTTCACGAATATCAATACGAACATCGTTAATCATACCCATACAAAGATTACCAAGTTCAGGGTCGGGCTTAAAAGCTAATCTCCGTTCAACAACCTCTTCTTCAAACATTAATGTTGTCGAACTAACTTTCGATTTACTTGTGTCTGCCATAATAATAATTAAAGTACTTTAAGTTATTAGACTAAAAAGAGGAGCTACTTATTCAATAACTCCTCTTTTTATAATGATAGCAAATGATAGATTTGTTAAATACTTTTAGGTATTAACAATTACAACTCGGCTTCCGGCTCGGTTTCGGGCTGCGGTTCCTCTGCCTGCTTCTCGTCCTCCAGCGTTACCTCTTTCGGGTCTACCAGCACATACACTTTCTCGTAGATGGTATCATCAATCTGAACAGGGATAAAGTCACCATTCTCGTCCTTAACTTCCTCAACACCATACTCAACTCGCTTGGTAGCAAGAACAGCAGTACACATCTTACCGTCACGGCCTTTCTGAGTTTCAACCTCTTCCATAAGACCCTTATCAGCAAGAACACGCTCACCTACGGGAGCAGCATCCTTATCCTGCATAAGCATCTGCGACCAAACACCAGCGTAATTAAACGACTGAGGACGACCAGTACCTTTCGTATTACCAGCACTTGCAAGTTTGCAACCCTCGCTACCTGCCGAAAGAGCAATAAAGAAACGCTCATTAATCGAATCAGCATTAGGCATAGCAAACATAACAACACGGTCGCCATGACCACAACCGATAAGTGCAGAAGCCGAAGCATTCATCGTAAACTTATTCATACCACGAGCAGTAGTAATTGCCGGACGAATATCATTCGACGACTTCGTACCACGGTTTACAGCAGTCAGACCAGCAAGTTTAGCAGCAGAAAAAACAGACTTTTTCATAATTGTAATTTGTTTTAATTTATGAATATTTTATGAATGATAGATTAATGATAGATTTGCATTACTTTATTCTGTAACAGGAACTTCTTCAAATTCAGTATCTTCAGCTTGACGGTTTGCAATAGATGCAGCTTGATGTAATTCACTATCAACGTAAATTCCATTTAACTTATCACTTGCAATAATTCTACCACCAAGCATGATAGACATTTTAATAAGATGAGTTTCCGGATGGGCATTCCAATTAGCTTTACCTTTACTTTCAGTACCATCAGATTTAGTACCTACGTATAAACCTGCATCAATAGCTTGTTGTAAAGTATAAGGTATTGCAATATTCTCATCACCACGAGTAAGTTCTACAAGAGCTCGACGAGTAGCATACCTAATAATTGGAATTTTACCTTCTTGTACTTGTTTATCAATATAATCAGCAGTATGACCATCATTAATTACAACAAAATCATCTTTCGTTTCTTTGTTATAATCAACAAGTTCATTTGCAAGTTCCTTTTTACAATATCTATATATGTAAAAAGGTTTAGTTCCATCTTCAAGAATCTTACGTTTAATACCGGCATCAGTAAGGACTTTATTAATAACATGAATACCAGTATATACTATCTCTGCTTGAGAAGTACTAAAAACGTAAATGTTTTGCATAGCAGCCATAGGATTAAGTCCCATAGACCGCCCACGTTCAACTTTGATTGCTGCTTCCCTATCAAGTGTCTTACCAAATGTAACACTTACCATAGGAGTAAAACCGAGTTCATTACCTAACAGCAAACATGTAACAATCGCACTCTTATTAACTACAAGTTCACTCGTTCCATCTTCTTTTTGAACTTGCTCCTTAAATCCTTTATTAAAAACAGGACTTTGAGCAATCCAATCTGCTAATGCTTCAGCTTGTTCAAATGAATTAATTTGATTAACAGCTAAAGCAACACTTCCATTTTTACTTCTTGTATTAACAAGAGCACCACTCACATCTTCATTAGTCTTTTCGACTGGTTTCATTTGTGGTTTATCCATACGCAAATATAGTAATTATAATTGTACCACCAAAGAAAATAGCAAGAAATTAACCGAAAATTTCACTAATATCATTAACCCATATCGGAACATTCTCGGAATCTTGCTGACGCTGGATTAACTTCTGTTTGTCCCTTGACCTAACATCTTTATCACCAATTTTGAAATCATCAATGTAAAGATTAATAATAACACAATTCTTATTAGGGTTCATATAATTATAAGTCTTACCTCGTGCGACACGTTGTCCGTGAGTATTAGAATTACAACTACCACCAGTCGTTATGACTTGTTCGATATTTTCTATCGTTAAACCCTCGTTAAGACTTTGTGCAGTAAATAAATATTTATAAGTACCATTCTTAATCCCTTCAATAGCTAACTTTTTAAGAGAAGTTTTACCTAATCGTTTAGGTTCACCATTCTTATAAGTATATGAAACACCAGTTTCAGGATTAATTACATACCTACTTTCAATAGCACTATGAAAAGGAATACCGTCTTTACTGAAATAATCAGCTAAATCAGTAACCATAGCTATTGATTCATTAAAACAGATAGTAGGAACACTATTAGTTTTAAGAATTTCAATAACAGCATTAATTTTAGGTCTGTTATGAATTAAAATATCATTACGTTGTCTAACAAAGTCTTTGAACTTTTTAGCACGTTCGTAAATATTATCGGGATTCCAAAGATTATTAATTCGTTTATTATAATCATTATCGAGTGGCATATCACGAGTCCAACCCATTAATGAAGCTAACATATTACGAATAACAGTAGGTTTAATAAAAGTACTACTGCCATTTCTATCTTTATAATTATAACCAGTAAAAGATGCAAGAACTAATGCAAAATCACTGTCAAAAACTTTATTACGAAATTCTTGATTAATCACTTTATGTAATCCACCAAATGTTTCAAGAGTTTCAGAAATCATATCAGAATATTTAGCATATCTAATTTTGTCATGTTCATCGAGTTTAATAGCTAAATTATATTCTGTACTATTTGAAATCCAACCTTGCGATACAGCTTCAATTTCAGTAATTTTATCAATTACTGGAGCACCTAATTCATTAAGAATAGATAATTGATTTTTATTTAATGTAGAACCAGTAAGACATAGAATAAATTTATACTCTATATTCTTAATAGCTATAAGAGTTTCACCTTGTAATAACTTATGAACTTCATCAAGAATTAGTAAATCAACTTTAATAGGAAGCTTTCGTTCTATTTTAAGTTTATTTACATGATTAATAAGAGTATTACTACTCATTATATCAATCCATTGTTCTTTCGGACAAAATTCAGTAAGATTATCAGCAAGATTTTTAGTAGTTACAGCATTTGGAGCGATAGCCATAATTGTTCGATTAGGATTAGCTTTAACCAGCTTACCAACAATCATAGCTGCTACTCGTGTTTTTCCAAATCTCATTATAAGATTTAGAGTACCTCGACCTTTGGCATCACGCCATTTATTACAAGATATTTCTTGACGTTCGGACTTATCCATACTCTAATATCTCCAATAAACAGTAGGAGCATTTTCACGTTTAAGTCTTTCAATACAATCCATAATATATTGTGTTAACATTTCACAATTACCAAAGTGCATTTGAAAGAGCATTTCCTTTTGTAATTCCTCTACTGTTTTACCATAACAAATTTCATCAAATTCGTGCATAACACATCAATCACAATCACGCTTTACAATACTACCATCATGACTAATATATCTCCATTGATAACCATAAGCAGTTTTAGAATTACCTTTAGGAGTACAAGCCTTAACAATAGCGTAATAAGCGTGTTTAGGATTTGTTTTTTTTAGCTCAATAGTTAGAGCATTAGCAGCATCTTTAGTAGAAGCATAAGTAACTATATACTTTCCCTCTCTTGTAAACTTAGCTACACGCAAACCAATTCTATGATTTTTAACATTAACTGGTTTAATATCAGCTATTGCAAGACCATCAACTTCATGATATACAAGGTCACCATTCATATTAGTATTTTATTAAAAAGGTAAATCATCTCCATTTTCTATTGCACGTTTATATTCCTCTTCACTTAAAAAACCATACATACCCCAGATAGTATTGTTAATAGGAATGTCATTAGCAGGATTAATAAACGATACATTGTCATCTTCAAAATCAACTTCAAACAAACCATCTTCTTCAGGACTTTCAATAGGCTCTAAATGTTTATTATTAGACATAGCACCAAATAAATCACCTTGAACCGCAACCATACCAGCAGTTTTCTTATTTTTACCATATAGAATCTTAGCACATTCTTTTTTATAATAACTAAAATCTATATGATAATCATCTTCCTCAACATAATCATTAAAAGGACGAACACTACATTTAGCTACAATTCGATTAATTTTACTTGGTTTATTTTTATCAATTTTTATAATAGTTCCACTACAATAAGATACATCAGCAATATAGAAACGATTAGATTTTTGAAGTTCTTCATCATGAAGTTCACCGTTTACAATACTGCGATATATAATATTGAATTTAGCATCAGTCTTTTGACTAATACAATAATCATAAATAGCTTCTTTGCTACTATGAATATGATTTTTTATAGTATCAGCATAAGGAACATTATATAAAAGAAATAGGTTAAGAGCTTTTGGAACAACTGGATAAGCATAACCTTTATTAAAAGCAATAGTTTCAATAAAAAGACCTTTACGTTTAATATAAATATCTTCAAGTTCAGCTATCGCTTCTGGCGTTTTATCAATTAATTTATCATAAGCATCTTGAAAACCTTCTTTAACAGCAATATAATTATTTACATCATTACGAAGATATTTTTCATAATTAGTAAATTCAAGTTCAAAATTGTTATATTCTTGCCACCAATCACAACAAGTTTTATAATCACCTTCTTGTTCAGGTTTGATGATACAAACAATGCCATCAGTATTAGCAGATATAACTTTAATACCTTTGAGTTCCAATGCTTCAATAAGCATTAAAAGACAAAGTTGTAGATTTATAGTAACTTTATAAGTACATTTAGGGTCATAAAGATAATCATTTATATCTCTAAATGCACCATACATTCTGTTGATAGCAATCTTAAGACCTTCAGCCTTAATTTTATGACGTTTACTTTCTGCTAATAATTCATGATATTTAGTATTTAATTCTTCAGCATCAACTCGATTTTGATTTTTAGCAATTTGATATTCATTTAATACTTTCTTAGCTTCTTTCATTAATTTACTGCTAAGATGTTTAGCTTCAATTCGACTATCTTTTGTATAACCGACAGTAGCTCTGAAAGGATTTCTTTCGAGATGTTCGGGATAAACATCATAACTAAGAATACCATTAGGATAGAAACTACTAACATCCGCATCACGTAAACTAAATCCATCTGCAATTATTAATCCCGGTTTATCTTGACTATGTAAACCACCTAAAGCCATAGTATATACCGCATCACCAAATTGAAACTCGTGCTTAAATTTATCTTCATCTTTTGTACTACCTACAACGATAGTAGATTGTGCAACAGTACGAAGTAAATCATTGAGAATTTTAGTTTGAAATTTAAGTTTAGGACTTAATATACTGGAAACTTTAATTTTCCATCTATCAGTCTTAGTATCCATAAAATCTTTTCTATCAATACCGCTAAACTTCTCATAAAGAGATGTAGTAATAGCTTTACCAATAGAACTTCTTGACATATTACGAACATCAATTCCAAACTCTTCAGATATATCTTCCCGTAGTTCAATTTCAGCCTTTTGACTACGTTCCAGTTCTAATGTAATAAGAACATCATTTACATTATAATCACAAATATCATAAATATCCTCTTCTCTAATTCTACAATTATAAGCAATCGGTAGATTCTGAATACGATACCATTTTAAGCAAATAGCAACTTGTTTAAGACTGGTATAAGTCTTATCAAGATATAAAATCTTTTGAATATCATAATCAGTAAAAGGACGTTTATAATATTTCTTGAAATTAAGTAAACGACTATATCCTTTACCAAAATCTACACAAGCGCAACTATGGTCATATAGAATTTGTGTAATATGTTTACTTTCTTTCTTATTAAAACCTTTTACATCAAGATATTTATAATTATTAATAAAAATATCCAACATAATTTTATCATAATTATTACTGTTATAACCAGTAAGAATTTTATGTTGAATAAAGAAATCCATAATAAGTGGCCCATCATTTCTCCACTTACCAGTAGTATAATCAATCCAAATAACAAATTGTTTAGCACCCATTGCTAACAACAATTTAGCCTTTGCTTCTTTCAATTCTTCAAGATTACCTTCTTTACCATTTTTAATAGCAAGACATCTTATATCAACAGCTTTATAAACGTCGATAAGTTTTTGGTCTGCTGTTTTAGGTATAAAAGTAACTTCAAATAGATTAGGATATATCTCTACATCATATTCATAAGCATTATTCATAATAATACTACTTTATCTGTAATAACGATATTCTTTACATAATTCAGCAAATATGTCACTAATTAAATTAAAAGATTTAACATATTCTGAATAACATTTGTTACGCATAATATAGGCTGGTGAATATATAGGAATTAATATAGCATCATTAAACCTAACTGGTTTATTAACAACTGATGCCATACTTTTATATTTTTCTTCTTTAAGGAACTGATAAACAAATTGTCCAACAGCAACAATAATAGTAGGTTTATATTTCCTAATAGTTGCTATAAAATTTGGATAACAAGTTTCAGCATAATGTTCAGTTGGTTCAGCACAAACGCACTGAATAAGAGTTGATTTAATAGTCCAAGCAGTTAGTTTATAATCATTAATGAATTGACTAACTATTTTAGTTGAACGACCATTAAATATAGTTTGAGTTTTATAATCTGTAATAGTTGGTGTATCACCAACAAACATAATAGTACGCCTCAAAGTGGGCGTGCAACCTGCTCTCCCACCGGGTATTCGTCGATTAGCAATAGATAAATAACATCTTTCACAAGCATTACACATAATATTAATACTATTAAAAATATCAGATGAAACAGTCTGATTAATAAGATTATGTTTAATACTTCATAATAACACTTTTGCGAGCACGAGATAGAGCTACATATATAAGTTTATTACGAATATCAATATCATTTTCTCTACGACCAAATCTCGTATTTTGGAAAACAATATCTGTCAAATCTATTGCTACATTATCGAAAGTAGAACCTTGTGTTTTATGAACAGTCATAGAATAACCATAATCTATGTCTTTATTAATCCACTTAGTTCCTTGAATAGTTTCAATACTGAATTTAAGATTTGTTAAAAAACGATTCTTAAACTTATAATAAACATACCAACCATGTTGAACACGATTAGCTGCTCTATTATAAAGATGTGTTAGGATTTCCTTATATTTAAGAAACGAAGCATCTTTTGTATCTACGATAAGAAATGGTTGAGTTATATGACCATCATACATAGATTTAAGATTAACAGCAAATGTTTTAATACCTTCATCACTAATATAAGGTCTAATATCTTCAAGAATATAGTCTTCACTATTTAGAATGATTGGTTCTTTAAATTCATCAATAATGGTATTATAAGATAATACCAAATCGTTAATATGAATTATATCAGCATCTTTACCAACTATACTATTACGAACAATACTATTCCAATCAGAAACAGCTTTATTCGTATAAGCAGTAATTCTAAAATGGTCTATATTCTTATGAAATGTATCTGAATTAAATTCATCAATAAGTCTTTGATTAAACATGGCTCGTGGAATAATTTCATAACCAATTCCATCTTGTATATTAGACCTATTTCGAACTATATAATTCAGAAAAGTATTTGTTTGATTTTTAATATCATCTCTTAAAAGACTAAATAGTTCAAGAAGAGGATTACCTTTTTCTTGTCGTACAATATCAGTAAGAACAACTTTATTCTTAACAGTAGCAAATGTTAAAGATATTTCTTCATTTACAGGTGGTAGCTGAAGAGAATCACCAACATAAAGAATCTTAACATTATAAGTAGTAGCACGATTTCGATTAAGTTGGAATAAATCCTTATTAATCATAGAACATTCATCAATCACAACAAGATTATAATTTTGTATCTTGCTTGGATTAAGAGGGTCAAATTGAGGATTCTCAATATCAAAATTCTGTAAATCAATATTAGGTTTAAGACCATGCAAACTATGCAAAGTCATACCTTTTCTACCTACTTGAGATTCAAGAACTCGAAGAGCTTTGTGTGTAGGAGCTGTAACAGTATAAGACTTATTAACAATATTATCTAGAAAATATCGAAGAATATAAGTATTATGAGTTATAATAAAATCTTTTGTTACAAAAAGTTTATTATTACCTTCTACTGCAATGCATGTAGTATCAGATTCATAATCTAATTTAACAATAGATTTAATATAAATATGGTCATTATATTTAGTAGTCTTAGACTTATAAGAATTATATTTATTCAAATGCTTTTTACTACTAAAAATAATATCGTTTGTTAAGATATGAATATTATAACAAATATTTGTATCACGTTTATCTTCATATACTGTAACAATATATCCTAAACTCCTACAAAGATATACAAAATCATCTTTAAGTTGTTTAGATATAGTATTAAAACTAAATCTATTCTTTTGACCTACACAACCATCAGAATCCATTAAACCTTTAAGGAGTTCTTGTCTTTGTTCAATAGAACTTTCAAGATATTCAGTAGGAATATATTTATCAATAGATTTACATAATAAATTATAATCTTTTAATTTATCATTAACTATTTCAACATCACCATTAAATATAATATTAGTATAATTTTTATCAGAATGCCATCTATAATCAGCATTATCTAATAATTTAGCAACTTTTATAATAATATCTTCTTCATCAGAAGAAATTTCAATTTGATTTCTATAATTAACATATTGAGTTGTAAGACAACCATCACCAAGCAATATACCTAAAACATAAGGTGGTATATTGAATGATTTATGATTACCAATAATAGGAGCTACTGGGATAGCATATTTATATCCTATTTTATCAATATATAAATTATCAGAATCATTAAACAATTCTAACGTAGAAATAGTTTTAGAATATCTTAAATTATCACCGCTTAGTCTATGATAATTTTGCAACATTCTTTTAGTACGAATTTGCCATAAATGATTCTCATCACATATAATAGTTCGTCTATCACTAAAAGTAATTTCATATAAAGGTCTTTTACCTTGAGGATATACACCTTTTACCTTTTGAAAACCTTCATACGGAGTAGCAACTAAATCTCCAATTTTAAGAGATTCAATAGAAGTCCAACCTTTGTTTGTAAGAACTGGAGTACCATTTAATAAAGCTTTGCCCGTACCAGCATAACCTTCAAGTGTACATTCAAGTTCATTACTAAAATACCAATCAGACAGCTTGTCGATAGCCTGCTGTTGCCCCGGATACAGTTGCGAATAATCGCCCGTGGCGGCCTGTTTTGGCCTCGCTGACGGCTTATTTTTGTTCACCTTAACACTTGTAAGGTCTTTCAATTTATCTGCGTCCATATCGGCTAAAATGCAGTGTTTTGAATATACTCAAATGCCTTACTAATAAGGGTTTCATAATGATTATTACTTATTTTATAAGTTTCAGGAGTAGGACAAACAAATATTACATCTTGTTTGTCAGTAGTTCGATTAACATAAGCTCTAACACCCATAACATTAGGGGTTGTAATCATAACAATATCGTAGTTCTGTAATAAAAATTCAAATATTATTATGAATTGTAGCGATAGGTCTAACTTTGTAAAAAAGTATCCGGGGTCATATCCTCGTTTCTTCAAATATTGAAGTAATTCCGGCATGACCACCGAATACTCTTTAATTGCGTCGAGAAGCATAATATTTTGGACTTAATCTTTTGAAAACTTTTTCGTTTCGATTATTAATACGTTCCATATCAAGTTTTCCTACTCCATTTTCAAGAGTAATCCAAATCTTCATTTTAGGAACAATAAGTTGCCAATACTTTTTCAAGTTTTCAATATCAGCTTCAGCAGCACTAAAAGGACGAATCGTAAACCAATCCCAATGTTCATTATCAGGTGTGCTAAATGCAAATGTAGCTTTCTGATAATCCTCATTTGTTATATCAATAGGATAACGTTCATTATCGACAATTCCATAAAACTTATTATCATAAAAAAACACCTCACACTTTATAGCATGAGGTGTCATATTTGAAGTTTTACTTTTTGTTCGATTAGTCGAATCTCTATTGATATTAGCTTTCTTTACAGGAACAAGTCCTTTAAGTTTACTAAAATCCATTTACCGACCACAACGAGAACATAAAGTATGAAGCATCTGTATAGTATTGTCATTATGAAGTTTTGTAAAATCTTCACGTTTACACTTAACAACAGTACCACTGGTATTAAGTTTAATTTGGAACCAATGAGAATCTTTATCAAACTTCGTAACAACACCAACTCTATCATCACGAGAATAAAGTTGATACCTGTCTACAACAGAAAGACTTGAAATCTCAACAACTTCATCAACAACAGTACGAGTAAGAATAGTTTCAAATGCACCTTCATATCTGACTTTTACACCAGCGAACAGTGCATCACGAAGCGTTTTATATTTTCTATCCTCTTCGGGAACATCATCTCCATAAGGAATCGTATCATACAAACCACGAATAATTCCACTGAAATCACTATGAATAATCGAATAAGTTTTTGTAATAACTTTATCTTCTTGTTCAGTAGTAACTTCACCGATAAGTTTTGCAACTTTCTTAGAAGCATCAGCAATAGATAATATTTTACCATTATCAAAATAGACTTCGCTACGTTGAGGTACAACCTTTTTAACAGTAGAAAATTCACCTTCGTCAAGAATAAAATATCCAGCACGAGGTTTAGTTTCAATAGTAATAACTTTTAAGTCAAATGTCATAGCACTTATGAAATTTTAATTTGTTTAACTTTTACTTCCATTTCTAATTGTCTTTCTACTTTATCTTTACAAATCTGAACTAAATAATTAACATTATCATTGTAAAGAACAGTATCACGTTTTAGGGCTACTTCAAGACTATCGGTAATAGATTTACCACAATAATCTATTTCGTATTCAACTTTAACCCTAACTATATGTGTAGCAGGAGTTAATTGACTTTCTAATATCCAATAATTTTTAGTACCAATCTTAACTAATACTTTAAGTTCATTGGATGAATTATCAACATCAATAACACGACCATATCTACCTTTACTGGTTACGACTTGTTGGCCTACGTTTATCATTCTTCTTACTATAATTTTGATTGTTATCTTCTCGAAGATTCCTATTAGGTTTAGACCTTCTCTTATCTCTGTTATCTTTCGGATTAAGATATTTGTCTATCTGATTAGCATTGAGTTTAGGCATAAACTATTTACGACTAATAAAAGTTAAACAATCATTTGTCTGATATACACTTTCTGTAATCATAGTTTTAGTCTTATCACATTCATAATAAGTCTTTCGTTCAGTTCGTGACTTATACGAAGTTTTACTTTTGCAATACTTACAAGCTCTACAACTATGAACTTGTATAATAGGTTGCTTACTCATACCATAATGTTAGATAGTTTTAATTTATATTTAATTAAGAGTTAATTTAGTAGTAATTTAAGTTGGCTTCGCTGCTGGGCTTCGCCCAGCGCTCCGCTCCCCGGTGGGAGAGGAGGTTGCACGCCCACTTGTCGCGCGGGTTTCGTCATCATTAAAAAGACAAGAACGAGGAGTACTCTCGTTTCTTGTTCGTTGCTCGTCAGCACTAACAACAGCATTACTAAATGAACGTGTTGAAACTTACATAATATCATTCCGCTTGGTACCAGCGTTAGCCTTATGAGTATCCATAAGTATTGTCACATTTTCAACTTACAGATTTTTGACAGTTTTGTCTGCAAGGTTGTGTACTCGTTTTGGTACACTCGCGTCCATCATTTGGACACTTGTAGCGAAAGCGGGAGTTGAACCCGCACGACCATTACTGGTCACAGGATTTTAAGTCCGGCGTGTCTACCATTTCCACCATTTCGCCTTAAACCACCACGATTAATAGTTCGTGGCCAACTATATTAGAGAATAGTTACAGAATGAATCTCAACATCAACAGTATTACTACCAGATGTTTTGATAAGTTCTTTAACTTTATCCGTAGCTATTTGTTCAATCAGATTATATTTTTTACCATTCTCTGACCTATGAAACAAAATAGTAGGTTTAATTTCAGTTACTATTTTAAGTATGCCCCAACTGGAATAATTATTTCCAGCACAAGAACTAACTGTAAATCTAAACTTAATTCCTACTTTGCAAGTCTTTTGTGTCTGTTCCATAATTTTACTTTTTGTTTGATTATTGTTTTTAGTCTTTCGATGAATTTTAATTTAGCTTTTAATCTCAACAGATAGTTAATTCACGTTTAAATCTTTTGTAGGAGTAATGGCTTTAACAACTATTTGTCTATCAAGCTCAGCATCTGCTAATGTTTTAGCTATAATAGGAATTGAAACTCCATTAACATACATAATTGTAAAATAATACGGATACAGTTTAGCGTGAGGATTAGTATCATTAGCCATAAGAACTTTACTAATAACAATAATCGGAAGAGTGTAATCATTAGCTAAAACAGTTCCAGAAGGTAGAGTGATTAAAGTCATAATATTATATATTAGATTAGAATTTACATGAAAAAGAGTACCACTATTATCACAACAGAAGTACTCCGAGATGTCCATTTCAAAACATCAACATTTGGAACACAACAATTCCAATGTGAGCCGTGTGTAGGATTCGAACCTACAACCTGCTGATTACAAGTCAGCTGCTCTACCATTAAAGCTAACACGGCGTAATTATAGATAATCAGCTGGACTTACACCAGCCTAAAATACAGTTAAGTCTCGACTTATGTATCACCAAGCACACGGTCGGTTGCATTTATATCTCTGCCATGATTATCTATAATAGTTGAACTATCAGGATTCGAACCTGAAATCTGAGAACCAAAATCTCATGTGTTACCATTACACCATAGTTCAAGAAAACAAGTTGTAAAAATAGTAATTTAATACTGGATTGCCTATCGAGGATTTCTACTCATTACATATTTTATTATGATAATGTATTTACAACTTGTTGTATTAATTTGTTACTTATTATTTTTGTGAATAAGCGTTACACGATATACCGGCCGACATTTATTACGTTCATCACCACCGACTACGATAGTTTGAACATGACTGATTTTGCGACCTTTTCCCATTTTACCAACTTTATTATTTTCGTTAGCACGAGTGATAATGTAAGACATAGTTCTTGTGTTTGTTTGTTTATTATTTATGATTCAAATATAATAATTATATATGGTATGACCAAACAAATCTTAAAATTTATTTTGCATCATCATATATAATAGTGAGTGAACCATCAGATTCCTCACGAGCTTTAATTTTATTAATAACTTGATTAATGACAATAGTTGCAATAGCCATTTTGTCTTTATCCAATGTTACAGGACAATAATCAATTAGTTTACGATAAATGTATTCAATTTGTTTCTTAAATATACTTGTAACTTCAGGTTCAAACCTATGAATATTATCGTAAGCCTTTTGATTAATAACAAATAGGATATATAACTGTTTATCATCAAAAACAAGTCTATCTTCGATTTCTTTAACAACATCCAAAACCATTTGACCAGCATCTTGCTGACTTGTTTTGAAACAATTAATATTATCACAATTAATTCTATCGAGAACTTCTCGAACGATATTATAATAATACTTGGTTGAATGTCGATAACGTTTACCAAAGATATTAACAACTTCTTCAAGAGCAAAGAACATAATATAACAATATATCATCGTCAGATTTGTCATCAGAATAATATCATTATATATGCCTCTTTTCTTAAAATCTTTTTCTTGTTCAGTAGTCATATTTAGCTAATCTGATTTTTTCGCAGCTCTAATGACTTTAATTAAACATATTGTTGCAACAATCATAATAAGAATGATATTTCCAGTATTCTTTTCAGTTTTATAATTATCTGCATGAATACTATTATATTCAGTAACTGTCATAGGCCTAATAGCAGATAATGACCTACCTCGTAAATGTTCCGGTTCCACACTTGGAAATACTATATCAGCACCAATACCCGCAGGAGCATTTTCAACACGAGTCATTGTTGGATTAGGGTCTTCGAACTGAATAGCACAATCTTCTAAATTTGGCATAATTTACATGACATAAATAACAATTCGAGTAATATACACTTGTCTTCCAGTAGGTTCAGTTTCAGTTTTAAGAATATATTCTTTTCGACGAACTACATATCGAACATTATTGATTTCGATATAATCGTCACGACTAACATTAATATCATCTTGTATAGGTAAATTAATAATAGTTCCTTTTGTTTCAGATATAATTTCACATAACATGATTATCTGTATTGATTAGTTAAACTTATGTTCTTTGATTATTTGAGCTTTTGCTCTATCAATCACTTTAACAGCTCTGTAAACTCTTTTAAGAATATCTTTCTCATTTTCTTGTTTACAGAGTTCAATAGCACTATTAAATTCATCCTCGATAAGAGATTTGTTCTTAATAGGAAATCTCATTGAATTAGTATAATGATAACCTTCAATATAAATTTCATATCGAGAAATATCCTTATTAGGTAATTTAATAATATCAACATTAACTTTCATATTAGTAACAGTATTAGTGCGACAAGTGGGCGTGCAACCTCCTCTCCCACCGGGGAGCGGAGCGGCTGGGCGTAGCCCAGCTGCGTAGCCCTCTCCAGTTGCAACTTATTTTTTGTTAGCTTTTCTGTAAGCATCACGAAATTCTCGAACAGTATCAGCGAACGATTTACGATAAATACGCCGACGTTCTTTACAATAGTAAACGACTTGTGCAATACCGTTTACTTCTTTAACAGATACAATTAATTTAGCAGTCATAACATTAGTTATTTTATGTTAATCATATATTTCCATGAAATCATCATCTGAATAATCGACCTCTTTATCACAACATTTATACGGTGGATTTTTACGATGATTACGTTCATTAATAGTACTCATACTATCTTCTAAATGTTCAATAAAGAAAGCATTAATACTAAGACAGTAATTAATATTATGTAAATTATATTTCTCACCTGTTATAAGATTTTCTTTCACATAATCATTGAAAGTAATAAATTTCTCTGTATCTTCCCAATCAGAAATAGGAATAGCATATTGAGAAATAGTAGTTTTAGCATCACTAAACCAGCGATACGCGTAACCAACAATTACATGAGTTTCGTTACGAGAACGTTCGCAAGCTATAAACTGATGTTCTTTACTATATTTTTTATCTCCATGTAAGAAGATAAAATCCTGTGCGAGAGCTTCTTTAAGATTACTCATATTTGCTTAATATTGATTATGAATCATTGTATCAATTTTACAAGTATCTTCAAGATAATCAAGATATTTATGATATGAACTTTCACTTGTAAAACGATAAGAATACTGATTGTGGTCTGTTTTAATATCAACAAGATGTCCATTATCATCTAAATAAATAGACTCAATAGAATACTTATTAATATAAACATCCCCCAAACATACAAAACCATCTTGAATATCATCATTAATAGCTTTATCAACTGCTCTATCTTTGGCCTTATTATAGGTATAAGTAATAGCGGAAATAATAAAACAAATGATGATACAAATACAAGGAAGAAAAAACATACTGTTCGACATAATTGAATTATTATTAAAATTTATAATGTAAAATGTGCTATAACTTGACCAATTAGTAAGAATAATAGTACAAGAGATACTATTTTAATATTTTTATTTACTGATTTGAATGTTGATATTTCTCGTTGAAGTTTACCAATGTAAGATGTTTGTCTTTCAAGTCGGTCATTTAATTCTTCATTATGAGATATGAGAGCTTGTACTTTTTCTGATATTTTACAAGTTTGTACTGTTGCTTTTTCAATAGTTTTAGATTTTAGTAAACTAAGAAGTCTTACTTCTGCATATTGAAGAATAAATTCTCGTGATGTTGTACCTAATGCAGATGTTTTTATCGAACTAAGTATATCATAAATATCTTCGATAGTTAATGTAGGAAATTTCTTATGTAATGCCATCATATCAGGCATTGTAATACTATCCATATCTGCAACGATTGTACGTTCTAATGCAGATATTTTTCGTTTAGGAGATTCTGTTGTGTTCATAGTTAATTAAATTAATGAAATAAGATATTTTGCAAGTAATACAATCCAATATCCTACGAATAAAAATATCAGAAATGATGCTTGTAGTTTTTCTGTTAGTGTAAACGCTGATTTATCATTTATGTCTGCTAATTTAACAAATAAAAAGGAAATAATAAATCCAATGATAGCACAAGTCATGATAATAAAGATGTTAAAATTAATATAATTGATAATAAAGATAAGTAATATAATTGATAATAAAGATAAGTAATATAAAAGTAAAGAATAAATAATTACAATTAATATTACAAATTCTATTACAATTACAATGGCAATTAATAATGAAAATCGAGATGATAAAATGAATGAAAAAGATAAAGAGATAATTTAGGTAAATAATATTACAAATATAGATAGTATAAAACTTTTGTAGTTGTTATTATAAATCATATTGAAAATGTTAAATTTAATAAATAATAAAAGAATGTAGATATTAAAGTAATTTCTATTACAATTATTATAATGATTTTGATAATAACAATGATTGGAATACTATTTGCCTAAAATTATGGTAAAGGTGATAAAGAAATTATTTGTAAATTTCATATAAATTTTATAGTTAAACGTAATATTAAAAAGAATGAAAGAAATAGAGAAATAATTATTATAATTATTATTGAAGATGAAAATGAAAATATTAATATCGAAATTATTATAAATGATAATGAAAAATGATTAATAACAATTATAGGAAATCAAATTGGGAATGTTAATGAAAATAATAATGATAAAAATATTATAAATGAAAATAGAAAAATTAATATAAATGATATTGTAAGATTGTTAAGAACAATTATAAAGAAATTATTTGCCTAAAATTGGAGATTCTGATAGTGAAAATAATAAAGATAAAAGTGGAGATAATACCTCCGCAACTAATTACGCTTTTCTTATTAAATTTTGTCTTACAATTTCATTTACTTTTTTTACATCATTTCTTACATCATTTTCTATTAAACTTTCTAATTTAATTACTCGTGTTTCAGATGTTTCTACTACTTCTTTAATTTCTCTTAATTCTCGTATTAAAATTCCAAATTCTTTTTCTCTTTCTTTTTGTAGATTTACAAAATGCGCAATAATAAATCCCGTAATTGTGATAATTAATAGCACAACATAACACAAAATTAATATCGCTTGCGGAATAGTAAATCCTATTTGTTATAATGATAAACCGAATATAGCTAATGATTCAATTAGAACTAATGCTATAAATCCTAACCATTTCATAGTTTTAATAGTGTTGGTCGTAATATAAATCAAAGTGTTGGTCGTAATGAAACTGATAATTTACGAAAAGAATGACGAACATCATTACGATATTCGTCATCCTTAACGTTAGTTGTTTAGTGTGTTACCGGAATAGAAAGCAACGTATTTCTGTCTTCCTCGTTAGCCATATTCGGAGTACGTCCGAACATAAAACGGAAAGTTTCAACACGATATGCCATATCACCGGCAGCGTTTGCGGCTCCGTTGATACGATTAATCGCGGCACTTTTGAAATCCGTATCTTTGTACTCTTTTCCGATAGCTTCTACTATCATTGTTCCAGTAGTACGATAGGGCACAAGTTCACCCGCTTTGTACTCTTTGCCGTCCACCGTCACGGCCTTCTTGGTCTTGTAACCCCATTCGCCCGGCTCGCCTTTCGGTATTACTCGCAATGTCATTTCGTAATACTTGGGTGGATTCGCAAGCGTATTGAGTTCCTCAACCATATTTCCGGCGTTATCGCGTTCGGCTGTTTCCTCGCTAATACACAAGCACGAAAAACCGAACATTTTTGCCCTACTTTCTGTAATACTTAGCGGTGTATCAAGTTTCGCACCGCTTTCGGCATCAAATGCGCGGAGAAATACGACGTTATCGGTATTCTCTTTACCATTAATTGCCAGCGGTTTAGTTTTACCACTAATGCGAACAACTTTAACGATTGTTTCAGTTGCTTCTTTGATTTGCTTTGCCATAGTTGAATAATGTTTAATTAGACTATTCAGGAAATGTTTATTTTTTTCTTTCCTGCAATCTCAAGCGGGGGGCTTCGCAAACCCTTGAATGGACGGGGCAGTTTCATTAGGTACTTCCTCAATATAAATACTTATATTATTTTCGATACCCATAATAAAACTCACACATTCGTCATTAAAATTATCTATAAAATTTCCTTTATCTATCATTATAAAATTACTAAAATATATAAAATATTTATCTTTATCATCATTATTTGTATAAATACTTTTATAATCATTAATATTTTTATTATTTTTATCTTGAAAATAATCATTAAAATCATTTTGAAATTTATAACAAATACTTATATTATTTTCTATACCTTTGTAAACACTTTCATAATTATTAAAATCTTTATTCTTTATATTATCATTTCATTCAATCTATAAATCTTAAAAACCCTTAATATTTTTATCACTATTGTAATATCTAAAATTATCATTTTTATTTTTACATCTTTTATTCATTTTAAGATTCATAAGTTTATTATAAACATTCATATTATTTCCGATACCTGCGAAAAGACTTATAGATTTATCACGAAATTTATTATTAAAATCTTCATTTTTATCTTTACAAAAGTTATTAAAACCCTTAGAAAATTTATCTTTATTTTTATCATTTATAAAAAGACTTGTATCATTATCTATAAAATCACTTAAAATCTTTTTAATTTCATTATTAAATCTTATATTAAATTCTCTAATTTTTGAATTTTCATTTTCTTTATTTTTAATTTTACCTAAAATTTCATTAGTTTCTTTATTAAAATCTCTATTATTTTCATTACTATTTTCCTTAATTTTTGAATTAATTTTTAATGTAATTTCAATATTACTTGTAATTTGACCTGTAAAATTACCTGTAAAATGACCTCTATCTTCACTAAAATCTACAATTTTTGCATCATTATTTTCCGTAATTTTTGAATGAATTTTTGAATTAATTGACCATATACCTATATATAGTAATAATATTACAAGTAATATTATTACAAATAATGAATATATAATATATATACAAATTCCAACTCGTAATTCAGAAACTATATCAAATAATCACGTAATTAATAACGAATTTAATAACGAAAAAATTAGTTCAAAAATTAGTGATTTTAGTAGTGCAACTAGTCAAGATACTAATGTCGCCAAAATTGATTCTTTTGGTGGGAAAACTGGTAATGTAAAAAGTGGTAAACTTTGAAGAGCTTTTAATAGGGATTTTATTAGTTTTAACTTGTGTACTCCCGGTGGGAGAGCAGGTTGGACGCCCACTCGTGAGGTCTTGCAATCGCTAATACTGTAATTACTATTAGACTTATTAATAATTCTGCTTTTAATAGTGATAATTTTATTAATTCAGTTTGAAATTTATTTAGATTTGCTTGCATGGGATAAGATTATATTATATATTTGTACTCGTAGTTATAATAATGTAAGTCCTAAACAAAATAAAACTATGGAAACAAAAATTGCATTTAGTCCTCGTGGTAACAAAGTTCTTCTTCGTGCAGATTTTGAAGTATCTACTCTTAATATTCTTAATAACGAGGAGATTAATAAGATTCCAGCTAAAGCTTATACTGTTATGGCTGTTGCCGAAAATGTCAAAGGTCTTAACATTGGAGATAAAGTAAAACTGGAAAACAGTTGTATTCCTACTCTTATTCAGATGCCGGGCGATACTCAAACACTTACAGCTAAACAGAAAGTTCACCGTGAAGGTAAATCTATTATTGGTGTTGGAACTGTTAAGTTTAGTGAGTTTGTTCTTGTAGATGAATATTCTATCGTAGGTGTTTGGATTGAATCTCCTACCGTTAATAATTAAACTATGCTTAATCCTTTTGTTTATGATAAGTTAGTTCCTTTCGTAGATGAACGTATTGAAAAACATCTTAAACCTTATGTTCTTCGACGACCTGCTTCTTATAAACGAAGTGTTGCGGCTTGGGAAAAGTTAAGACCTGACCAAAAGGCGAAAGTATTAGAGTTATTAGAAAGAACACAAAAGGATAGTGTTGCCAAAGCTATGATGCGAGGAGATGAAGTTGTCAGTGTTCCTCGTGTTGGTAGATTTGAATACAGTCCAGCTAAGTTCTTTAAGAAAACTCATGCTGAGGAACTTGAAGGTTTAAGTCGAGAGGAACGTAAAGCAAAGATTATTGCTTATCATATTGCTAATCGTCGTAGACGTAGAACTGCCGAAGAAGATGGGAAGAAAATGCGTTTCAGAAAAGATTTTGCCAAAGGGTAGAATACTGTACTTTAATGAAGAGGAACATAAGTACACAGATGATTTAGGTAATGGTTACATATCTGTTACTACTCTTATTGGTAAATATACACAAGAATTTAAGAAAGAAGAAATTGCCGCAGCGTGTGAACGTATAGGTAAGAATCCTCGACATCCAAAATATCAAAAATATAAAGGTAAAACTAAGAAACAAATTCTTTGGGAATGGGAACAAGAAACTATTAAGGCTTGTGATAAAGGAACAAAGAAACATAATTACCTTGAAACTGCTATTAAGACTTGTAACGGATATAAGCTGAACGCTAATGGTTTTATCAATGATAGAATCTATACGATAGATGATATTGTTGGTAATCATAAATACGGTAAGCTTAATCTTGAATATTTTGTTAAGACTGGTATTCGAGAGAAGTATCCTGATATATTTAGTCTAATTTCTGCTCTTGTTACGAAAGGTTATCATATCTACGCTGAGATTGGTGTTTATGATAGCCAAAATCTTATTTCCGGTCTTATTGATATTCTCTTAATTCGTGATAAGGAATTTATCATTTTAGACTGGAAAACTAATAAGGCTCCAATTAGATTTGAAAGTGGTTATTATGATAAGAAACTTGATGGTACACTTGACCTCAATAATTTTATTTATAAAGAGGAATATTTTGGTGCACCACTTGACCACCTCGCAGATAGTATAGGTAATCATTATGCAATGCAACTTTCTACTTATGCTAATCTTGTTGAGAGCTGGGGTTATAAAAATGTAGGAATTATTCTCTGTCATATTAGAACTATTCAGAATCAATTTCAAGACGAAAATGAAGAAGATGAAGAAGTCGTAGAAATGTATGATATTCCTTATCTTAAAAATGAAGTCGGAATGATGATTGCTGATTATTCAAGTAAACATATTTATAAAACTGCTAAAACACTTTTTTAAGCTATGAAAACTATTAAGATTTATTATATAGATACTCGTGGTAAACTTGCAGTAAATCTTATTAGGATTTTTAATAGTAATTATCGTGGGCAACTATAAAATTTAGTTTGGGCGATAGAAGTGTTATAAGTGATGATACAAATGGTGTCGCCAGTGGGCGTCCAACCCACTCCCCCACCGGGTGAGGGTGCGGAGCACCCGAAAGGCCGAGCGGAGCGAGGCCCACACAAGTTACAAAAAGTATTACAAATATGAAAGCAACTAAGGAATCAAAATATAACGCATTATTTAATAAACTTATTGATGTAAATGATTTACCAAATAGACTTATTGGAATTGCGAAAGATTTAGAATATCCTATATTTAGGAAAAATGATAAATATCCTATTAATCTTAATATCTGGGGTATTCGTTCTAAAAGTACTTGTACTAAACATTATAACGATGTTATTGTAATGTTTTATGAACGAGATTTTAATATATGGGAATGTATGGTTTTCGAAGCTACTACTGACCCAAGTAATCTAAATCTTGAAACTCCTGTTAATAATAAAGGTTGTGCAGTTCTTCGAGAAGGTGTACACAAAGCTCTTTGGAAAATAGGTAAACATAAAGGACAATATAAGGCGCTTGTTCAAGCTAATCCTTGTCAAGTAATTCGTGACAATAATCGAGATGACAAAATTGATATTACTGATAATACTGACTTTGGTATGTTTGGTATTAATTTACATAGGGCGTCAAGCTGGAAAGTAAGTGATGAGATTGGTCTTTATTCTGCTGGCTGTCAAGTTATCAAAGATGTGAATCAATGGAATGACATTATTATTCCTTTGTTTGATAAGGCGATTGGTAAAGGAACTCAATCTTATGTTCTTATTAATGAAATGGATTTAGATTTGTAAGTTATGAAAGATACTGTTCGATATATATTTTATATTGTTTTGATTCTTGCGATTGGTATTGGAGCTACTTATTTTGGTAGATATGTTAATCGTAAGTTTTTAGGTATTGAAAGACATGATGAAACTATTAAATCTTTAAGAGATAGTCTTAATAGTTTCATTAAGAAATATGATACGATTATTAATGAACAACAATTTGTTATTGATAGTCTTAGAGGAATTGAACAAAAAACTATTACTATTTATGAGAAAGTTGAAAGTGATTTTAATGATAGTAATATCATTAGTGATGATTCCGTTCTCCGCTATATCGCAAAAAAGATACAAGATTGATGGCGATACAGTTATTGTTTTTACTCCGAAAGAAACTCGTAAGTTAGCTATAAAACTTCTTGAAGGTGAAAAGTATGAAAAACTTTATCTTACTGCCAGTGAAATTCAAAGGGTACAAGATAGCGTTATATCCTTCCAGTCTTATCATATTGCTATTCGTGATAGTCTTTTGGTTGTTTCTTTTGGTGGCCTTGATTCACTCAATAATAAGTTAATTGATTATCAAGAAAGATATTTAGCTGAACGAAAAAAGAAACGTAGAAATGGTTGGATTGCAGCTGGTTCTATTGCTTTGAACGCTGTATTAATATTTATATCAAGTCGATGATATATGGTACATGGATTTAAGATAGAAAATGATAAACTAATTCTTGATGTAGAAGAGATACTTCAATATCCTTTACTTCAACAGATATATGCTCGTGATGATAGTAAAGATAAATCTTTTGCAGAAAAAGAATTTAGATTTATATTATATTTATCCGATAGAAAAGGTTATGTAACGAAAGCAGGACTTACTAAAAAAGAAGCTTATGCTTATGCTAAGTCTAATGCTGGTTTAGATGAATCTTATCTACCGGATAAAGTTGTTTTATCTGCTATTGAATTTGTAAAATCAAATCTTAATATTACAGCTGTTGAAGATTTAATTAATTCTACTATTAAATCTTTGAATCTTTCAAGTAAGTTAGTTCGTACATTAACTGATGGTATAGAAGATTTAATGTCGAAAGAACTTGAAATGAAAGATTTAGCTTTTTGTGAAGATACTCTCAAACAGATTATTAAAATTGCTAATGAAATTCCTGCACGAGTTGAAAGTCTTACTGAGCTTAATGATAAGTGGGATAAGATTGAAAAAGGTGTAACGTCAATTCGTGGTGGAGCTGAATATAGAGATAGCTATGACGGAACAAATGATAGAGCATCTAACGCTCCTAACGAAACAGAAACATTATCGTAAAGATAATCGTTATGGTTATGAAACTGGTCGAAGTCCGTTTATAGATTACATACTTGAAGATAAAGAAAGTTATAAACCTTTATCTTCAAGTATTTGTCGTTTTACTGGTAAACCTTGGATTGACAGAGATAACGATTTTCTTATAGGTGAAAGTGGTGGTGTACTTATGAAAATAGACTTTGTTTTCGTAGGTACTGAAATATTTAGTCGTGTTGCAGACTTTTATGAAAAACATGGATGTTATTGTCTTGAACCTGATGATAGTCCTAATGCCGTAAAGTTTTGGCAACGTGAAATGGATAGACGAGTTAAAGGTGTTCAAGCATATTGTAAATTATACATTAAAGATATTCCTGCTTATTTAGCAGCCAAATCTGATGCTGAACGTAAGGCTTTACTTCATAAAGTTCGTATAACTGGTGACCATTATAATTATCTTAATTATGGTCGTATCGAACGTGCTCCTAATGAAAAGGAACGTAAACAGTTAGATAAAGAGGGAAGATTTAAGGTTAATACTGTTGAAGGCTTTCCTCGATTTTGGGATGGAGATTATTGGAACTTTAAGATTGATGAGCTGATTGCTAATAATAGTTGTAACTTATGTAAGGCAAAAGCTCGTCGTAAAGGTTTTTCATATAAACGTGGTAGTCAAGCAGCTAATACTATTAACGCAAATAAGAATGTAACTGTTACACTTGCTGCCGACCAAATGGATTACTTAACTGAGAAAGGTGCTACATCTTATATGGTTAAAGTTAATCTTGATTGGTATGAAGATAAAACTTATTGGCGAAGAGGTTATCTAAGTGAGAACTTTGATAAAGGTATTGAACTTGGATATAAGAAATCAAAAGAAGGTCAAAAGGCTTTCGGATTTCGTAGTAAACTTTTGAGTGTTGCTATTGGTAAAAATGAAAGTGCCGCAGTAGGTAAGAAAGCTATTGAAACTGATTTTGAGGAAGCAGGTAAATGTTTTGGGGAAAATACTGGTTTTATAATGTCTGATGGACAAATTAAATTTGTTCAAGATATTAAAGTAGGTGATAAACTTATGGGACCTGACGGAAATCCTCGTACAGTATTAGCTACTATAAATGGTGAAGATGATTTATACGAAGTTACTCCTTTAAATGGTGAATCTCATGTTGTAAACAGTAAGCATGACATTTATATGATTTATAGGAAAAGTTATGGTAATATATGTAAACCGATTACTATGACTGCTCCAGATTATATAAATATGATTAAAAAACATCCTCGCTGGAAAGATAATCATGCTCTTATAAAAACATGTATTGATTTTGATAAAAAGAATGTTAAAATTGAACCTTATGTTTTTGGATTATGGATTGGTGATGGAGATAAAGATACATGTAGATTTACCAATGAAGATAGTGAAGTAATTGATTATTTAAAAGAATATTCAAAAAATAATAATCTTGGTTATTCGATTGCAGATACTAATTCTAATGCTAAAAGAATTACATTAGTAAAATGTGAAGATGCTTCGGATAATTGGTTTAGACAAGAACTTTTTAATATGGGAGTTCTTCATAATAAATATATTCCAAAAGAGTACATTTATACTGATAAACAAAGTAGATTAGAATTTTTAGCTGGTATTATTGACACTGCTGGTTCTTATGATTCTAAAAAACATAATTTTGAAATAGCTCAAAAAGACCCTGCAATTGTTTATGATATTGTTTATATTTGTAGAAGTCTTGGATTGAAAACCACTGTTTCAGAAAAGATTATAAGAGGTGTTACTTATTATAGAATTTTTATTTTATCTGGTTGTCATTTAATTCCTACTAAAATAAATCGTAAAAAAGCAGAAAATTATATTTCATTACAAAAGAATGTATTGGAAACTCGATTTGATATTAAACCTATTGGTCGAGGTAGATATTATGGATTTGAAGTAGATGGTGATAATCTTGTATTATTAGAAGATTTTACTATTACTCATAACTGCCCTAATCTTCAAAAGGCATTAGACGTTATGATGTCTAATAGTGAATCAGGTGCAATGCGAATTGGTACTATTCGTGTATATGGTACGGGTGGTACAAAAGGTGCTAACTGGGAAGCTTTCAGTAATTGTTTTTATAATCCCGGAAAGAATGATATGCTTCCTATGGAAAATATCTGGGATGCTAATAGTAGACATGCTGTTTGTGGTTTCTTTTTTCCGCAGATATGGGATTATGAACCTTTTATAGAAGATGGTAATTCTTTACTGTTTGCTTCTTGGAAGGATGATTATGATAAGAAACGTGGTGCAGAAAAAGAGAAAGATGCTGGTGAATATAATATTTATGTAGGTCAACGTGCTAACAGTCCTAATGAGGCATTTACGAACACACAAGAGAACATTTTTCACAGTCCGGAACTTACTAATCATATTAACGCTATTAAATATGATAAGTCTAATCATTTTTATGAAGATGGTTGGTATATACTTGATGATGGACGTGTTAGATTTATTACTAAACAGGAATGTATTGAACGAACTATATTTGGTTCCGATAGATTCCATGAATATATAACTGATGTACCTCATAATTCAAAGACTGATGTTCATGGTTGTATAAGAGAATTTTATTCTCCTATTCCAAATGATGGTAGTCTTTATTTTATTTCTTATGACCCATATCGTGTAGATAAAAATAAAGAAGAAGTTAGTACAAAAAATTCACTTGCAAGTTTTCAAGTGTGGATGCGTACTAACAGCAAAACTCCTTACATGGGTAAACGACTTGTTGCTTCTTATTGTGGTCGTCTTGATACTATGGAAGCTGTCGATAAACTTGTTCTTTATGCTTGTTTACGTTGGAATTGTAAAGTTCTTTATGAGGCTGGTACTGGTGAACTTGTTACTAATTTCAAGAAATGGGGTTATAGAGATAAGTTATTAAAAGACCCAAGTAGTTATATTAATCGTAGTGTTGATGGCCCTCGTATTACAGGTTATGGTATTGTCATTGGTGATGGCGATATTAAGTTGGAAGGTATGCGTATGGTGCGGGATTTCTTATACGAAATTGTCGGAAAAACGTCCGACGATACACCAATATATAGATTTAATCAAATTTATGATATAAGTTTCTTATTAGAGTTAGATAGATTTATATTTGGGCGTAATGCAGACCGATTAAGTTCGGCTATCGTTGCAATGTTTGAATTTCGTAAAGATTCTCTTTTACTTGAACGAGAAGCTAACTCGAAAAGTAAAACTAATAACACTGGTCGTAAAGTTAATAGATTCCTAAAATGAGTGAACGTGATTTAAGAGCAACTCCACTTGTTATGCCTGACCAGCGTGCAAGTACTGCTACAAAACAAACGAAAGCTTGGTACATTCCTAATTGTAATTATTGGATTAATCTTGCTATTGGTCAGAATGATAAAACTGTTACGCAGAAATTTCTTGATGCTGCTAATGGTTTAGTAGACCCTAAAACTTATGAATATGTTCTTCGGAATTATATTGATAAGGTTGGTGAGAAAGCTGTCATGTATGGTGAGATACGTGATGTAGATTTTCTTACTCCTATTAAAGAACGATATATGGGAGAATTTATTAATATGTTCTCTAATTATCAAGTATTTAATAATGACCCTTCTGTAACTCTTGCTCGCAATAAAGTTCTTGCTGATAAAGTAATGGCTTATTGTAATCAAGAAATTATTAATCGTCTTAATGAAGCAGGATTTAATACTGGTCAAAAGACAATTAAACAAGGCGAACTTAATGATATTATTGAGGAAGTTCTTAACGATTGGATTGATGATGTAACTATTACAACTCAAAAACGTCTTGAACTTATTAATACTATCGTTGAAGCGAAAGACAAGTATCAACAATGTTATTTCTATTGGTGGGCTTGTGAAGAGGTTTATACTTATCGAGAAGTTTATAAAGGTGATGTTTATCTTCAAGTAATATCTCCTCTCGAATATTATCGTATTGAAAGTGGTCAACGATATATTGAAGATGATGACGCAGGACTTCGTGTCTATCGAATGACTATTCCTCAAATCATTGATAGATTTCGTGATGAACTTACAGATGCAGAAATGAATTATCTTAAAGATATTTATACTGTATCTCCTAAATATGATGCTCCTGATGGCATAGTTCAAATCTTCAATAAAACAGATTTTGCTGAACGTAAAGCTATATTACATACTAACGCAGAAGCACTTCGTAGTGAAGCTCGATTATATGGTAAAGAAATTGATATTTATCATTATGTTTGGAAAACTGAAATTAAACAAGGTATTCTTAAACATCGAGATTTATTAGGAAATATCGTTGAAAGTGTTGTAGACGAAAATTATGAATTTGATACTTCCGCTGGTGATATTGAAATTGAATGGGAATGGATAAATCAAGTTTGGGAAGGTTGGCGTATAGGTGGTTGTCATAGTGGTATTTATATTAAGCCGCGACCTATCGAAGTTCAACGTGAAAGATTTAACAATTATAGTGATTGTAAATTACCTTATAATGGTATTGTAGGTTTACATAAAGATAATCTTCGTAATCCTATTCCTTTCCGTGTTTTACCTTATCTTGCTCTTTATCGTATTTATACTTTACAACAAGAACGTGCAGTAGCTAAGTTTAAGTCTTGGCTATTATTCCCTGAAAGTATTCTCGCTGATAGTAGTGACATGACTACCGAGGAACGTCTTGCTGTTGCGAATAAAGATAGTTTCTTACCGTTTGATGATTCTGATGCACAACCTAATGCTTTACAATCTATTCGAGAAGTAGCTACAAGTGCTATTACGAATTATATTCAAATGCTTGATAATCTTAAGCAAGGTTTGAAAGCAGAAGCTTGGGAAGCAGCTAATATGAATAATGCTCGCTTTGGTGATGCTAAAGATTATGCAGGTAAGGCTGTTAATGAATCGAATTATTCTCAAGCAATGACCGGAAGTGTTTGGAGTCTTGAATGTTTTAATCTCTTCCGTGAACGTGATTATGTTGCAAATATTGATTACAGTAAGTTTGCTTGGATTGACGGTAAACGAGGTTCTTATGTAGACCCGACAACTAATAAAGTTGTTGTAGTTGATATTGATGGTTCTTCTGATTTCTCTGGTAATATTGGAATTTATATTCGTAATAATGCCGATGTTCAGAATAAGCTGAATATGATGAAAGAACTTGCTTTTAGCGCAGGTCAGAATGACCAACTGGAAGTTGCTATTGAAGCTATTGAAAATAATAATATTACTTCTATTGCTAAGAATATTAAGAAAGCTATTCAAGCTCGTCGAGATTATGAACTTCAAATGCAACAAGTTCAACAACAAGCTCAAGCAGAAGTTGAACAAATTGTTAGTCAGCGTGAAGCAGCTAAACAAGAATTTGAAGCTCAACAAAATGCTCTTGATAGAGAACATGATGTTAATCTTGAGATTCTTAAACAAGAAGGTGAAAAAGAGATTTGGAATATGCGACTTAAAGTCGATACCAATGGAAATGGTAATATAGATAAAGATGAAGCTATGGCTGCTCAATCTGGTTACACTGCTTCTGATGTTAATAGAATAAAGTTACAAAAAGAGTTAAAGCAATGATGACCGAGAATTATCGACGGCGAGCAAGAGAACCTGCAAGATAATACTACTATAATTATTGATAATATATTATATATAGTATATCTTTGTTCATGTAATAATATTCAACTATAAATAAATACTAATATGGCTGTTGAAAAAGTTGTTATACCTGATGATGAAACTCAGGAGCAAAAACAAGAACGTCTTCGTAAAGAATTAGAAGAACGTAAAGCTAAGGAAGCTAAAGAAGCTCAAGAAGCTGAAGAACGACGTAAAGCTGAAGAGGAAGCTGCTCGTAAGAAAGCTGAAGAAGAAGGTGATAAGGGTGGTTCTACTGGTAATGGCGAAGAAAAAACTGAACCGGAACAAGTAGAAATTGATGGTACTCTTTACACACTTGATGATAACGGAAACGCCGTAGATGATAACGGTGAAATTAAGTTTACAAAAGAACAGATTGATGCAATGTCTGATGAAGGTGCTAATGAATTAGACGGTGATTATATCGAAGCTATTTCAAAAGCCAGTGGCATTGTTATTAAAGATGAGAAAGGTGAACCTGTTAAGTTTGAACCTACGATTGAGGGTTTTGCTAAACGTGAAGCTGCTGTAAAAGCTCTTGGTGAACGAGAGGGTTTTGCAAAAGGTTTTAATGAGTTTTTAGCTAACAATCCTGATATTGCAGCTCTTGTTGAATATAAGAGTAAGTTCGGTACAATCGAAGGTTATTCGGCAAATGTAGATTATAGCAAAGTTGAAATCAAAGATGATGATAACTTACTTGCTGATTTAATCTATAAAGCTGAAATTCAAAAAGGTACTTCCCCGGAACGTGCCAAACGAATTGTTGAGTTTGCAAAAGCAAATAATACTCTTAAAGATGATGCAACTGAAAGTCTTAACTGGTTGCGTAAAACTCAAGAGAGTGAGATTAAAGCAATTCGTGAACGTGAGGCCAAAGAAATGCAGGCTGAACTTGAAAAGGAAATTAAATACTTTGGTGTTTCTTATGAAGATGACGGTACTGTCAAAGTTCATAATGCACCGGGTAGTCTTTATGATTTAATTGTTGTTAAAGGTCAGATTGGAGAATACGCTCTTCCGAAAGAAGGTCTGAGAATTAAGACAACTGATGGTGAGAAACTTATTTCTCGTCAAGAGTTATTTGATTACTTCTCTCGTCCTGTTCAAGAGATTAATGGAATGGTTTATAGTCAAGCACAGATTGATGAAATTAATCGTCTTTCTAATCCTGCTGAATTGGCTATGCGATTCATTATGAATCTTGATGGTGGAGTTGACCAACTGATTAAAGCTGAACTTGCTAAAAAAGAAGTTAAACGTCTTCGTTCATTAGCAAGTAAGACTGGTAAAAACAATGGTAATCCTAAGGTTCATAAGATTGCAAAGGATGATAAAATTGTTTTACCTATTAAATAAAGCAAATGTTCTTGCCTTATAATAATAACTTAACCAAAAATCTAATTTACAATGCGTGAAATTGGAACTGTAAAATTTGACTCGAATCAATATACAGATGCTAATATGCTTCTGAATTTTGATTTGATTGACCCTGTTAAACTTAATCGTAATCTTACTTATCTTTGGGGTAAGGATAGTGACAAGTATCCTCTTCTTACTCTTACTGAGGGTCAGGGTGCTGTTACAACAAAAGTTAAGCTGAATGGTGGTGATACTCAATATACTTGGGAAATTGCTCCTCGTCAGCGTGTTACTTCTCGTCTGAAAAAGCTGGTATCTGATAAAACTGCTATTCAGCCTTATGGAACTGTTGAGGTTGAAATGGAGGATAATTGGTTTATTTATCAGCACACGGCTATTGCTCCGTCTGGTATGCAATGGCGTATTCAGAATGAGGGTATTGCTACTTCGACTGGTGGATACGTTTATCGTTTTACCAATATGTCAGGTGCTCCTATCTCGGCTGATGCTGTTGCAAAAGACTTCATTAGTGGTGCTATTTGGGCATTAGGTGCTTCGACTATTCCGGGTAGCAAGTCTGACGGAAACCGCTCGAATAACCAGTCGTTCAGCAAGGCAACTAACCAGTATGGTTACTACCGTTTCTCGAAAGAGATTGCTGGTAACATGGGTAATAAGGTTGTTAATATTGCCTTTGATACTGCATCAGGTGGTGAGCGTAGTCTTTGGATGCCTTATGAGATGAAGATGTGGGAAATCATGCGACGCGAGATGCTCGAAGAGGACTTATGGTTCTCGGAATACAACCGCGATTCGAATGGTATTATCCACTTAAAGGATGAAAAGACTGGTGAGGCAATTCCTCGTGGTGCTGGTGTTCTTGATATTCTCAAAGCCGTTGGTAATTATGAAACGTATTCTGTTCTGACACTTAATCGTTTCGACCGTATCATCACTCGTATCTTTGACAATCGTATTGACTCTACCGTTGAGGAACTTGTTCTTTATTGCGGTAAAGGTTTTGCACGAATGTTCAATGATGCTATTTACTATGATGCTCGTCTTAAGAATTACTTTGTAACTCTTGGTGATAACGAGATTAAGAGCGATGGTGAAATGATGTCTTATGGTAAGTATTTTAACCGTTATAAGATGTTTAATGGTAAGATTCTTACTGTCAAGATTGTTGATATGTTTGACCACGGTATTCGTGCTCGTCGTGACCGTGAAGCCGGTAATATGTATCAAGGTCTGCCTATTACTTCTTATAGTGCTGTATTCCTTGACCATACTATGGGTTCGAATGGTGAGCGTAATATTAAGTTTGTTTGTGAAGAGGGCCGTGAGTATAAAGTAGGTGTCTATAAAGGTATGGCTGAACTGCCTGCTTCGTGGGGACTTGCAAGTGGTACTCAACTGTCGGATACGAAGGATATTGCTTCTTATGAAGTTCTTGGTTCGCAGGGTATCAATATCGATAATCCTACTACTTCGTTCTGGCTTGATTTAGCTCTGAACTAAACACCCAATTTGAGTAGTAATAATCGAAAGGTTATTACTACTCATTAACATATAAAAGATTGAATAACTTAAAATGTTAAAAATATGATTAAAGTTAATCGTTCAGTTCGTATTGAATGGAGGAACAATCCTTCTTCTTTTGAACTTCGGAATAAAGATGCTTTCAAAACTGACTTTCTTCGTCTTGGTTCTGCTATTCGTCCTGTTAATGAACTGCTGAGCCGTAGTGAGGAAATGCGAGTTCTTCTTCCTACTGTTGTTGGTGTATCTCCTATTGATAGTTCTTGGCAAGAACGAATCACTACATACTTAAATGATTTTCTTCTTGAGATTCCTGTCCATGGCTTAGAGTTCGATACTTCTTACGTTTTAGATTTAGGTAATCCTGCTCTGAAAAGTAATATCGACGAACTTATTGGTAAACTTAAAAAAGCTGATAAGATTAAGAATGAAACTGGTTCAGAACTTGAAGCTATTGTTCTGAAACGGATTAAGGAACTTGATGAAACGGAACTTTATAAGTATGTTACTTTTGTTAATATTCCCGATTATATTAGTTGGAGATATTGCCTTTTAAGTAGCAAAGTTGCTAATAAGGTTGAAGACATTAATAAAAGCGTCAATATTCAGTTTTATCTTACTTCGGATAGTGAGCGTAAAGCACTCAAAGCTGCTCGGACGAAACTTCGCACTGATGCTCTCAAGAAATATACGGAGCTTATTAATAATCCGAATAGCGCACTTATCGACAATGTTGTTGTATCGACAGGTAGCGTAGGCGATTATTCGGAATTTATGGCAATGACTGCCGATGATAAGCAATCTGTTCTTCTTGAACTTATTGACAGTGACCCGCAGAAGTTTATTAGTATTGTTGATGATAAACATCTGGGGATGAAAGCTAAGATTACTATTTATCTTTGGATGAATATTATTCGACAACTTCCAAATAGTTCTATCATTGTCGATGCTTCTAATCCGGAAAATGTTATTGGTAATAATATTAATGATGCTATCTCGTATTTCTCGAATGATAACAACAAAGGTATTGTTGCCGAGTGGAACGCGAAGTATCGTAGTTTGAAAGGTTAGTCATGTATGAAACGGTAAAAGAGTTACACATCGAAATAGAGCAACGAATACAGCAGATAACATCTAATAGACATCGGAGTATTGCTCCTCAGTTTATTGATATGATGCTGAATCGAGCTGCCGTTAAATATATACAAACTAAATCAAATAGGAAAACTAATTATAAAGGCGAAGGTCTTGAAGATAGTAAAAAACGTGTAGATGATATTCAATCATTAAAACGTGAAACACCGTGGCTTAAACTTAAACGTGATAAGCAAGATGCGGATTATCCAAATAGAGCTTTCGTTATTCTTCCGGGTGATTATCTAAAACTTATTTCTTCTACTTCTCGATTAACTTATGGCAAAGCTCGACTTGTTGAGAATTTACATGAAGTTTATCCTGATGATAAAGTTAAGAATTTATATTATCATCTAATTGATTTGTCTAAAATTGCCTTAACTGGTGATGAATTTAATGGACAAATTATTGTTAATGGGAATGAGATTGATATTTCAGATATTCTTTCTCTTTATGATAGTGATTCAGATAAGATTGATTTGTATGAAATTGCAGGTTTAACTTGTGATAGATTGCGTCAAGCGCTTTCTAATGAATATAATGTTTATTGGGAGAATCTGATTGGTCGTTATTATAAAGATTGTATTATTATTACTTCTAATGCAAAAGATGAAATTACATTAAAAGTTAATAATACAGACATTCCTGTTATTACTTACAATACTACTTATGATGAGTTCGTAAATGTAGGAAATAAGTTTTCTGAAAATGATTTAATTGCTACCGAAAATATTCGAGCTACTCTAAATAACTTCTATGGTAATAAAAATAGACATCTTAATCCAATAAGTGAACTTGTTGATGATAGGCTGTTTGTTTATTATGGTGATGATTTTTGTGTTGATGCGGTTAAGATTTCATATATTAAGAAGCCACGTCTTTTTAATATTGATATTAACCAAATGTCAGATATGGAAGTTACACCTGATTTCATAGATAGTGTAGTTAGCGATATTCTTCTTGTTCTTAAAGATGACAGTTTTAGTGCTGTTAAACAACAATCAAATTTAGAATAAAAAATGAAAAGTGTAATTGTCGCAAATGATTTTCTGACAACACTTGCTAATGATGATGTTAGCAAGCTGACTCGCGGACAAGCTGTTCTTCTTAATTCGGCTGGTAAAGTTGTTGCAGCTGCTTCGGATGTCAAGGATGATGAGATGTTGCAGTTTGTTCTTGGTCTTGGTGATGGCAAGGTTAAACGCGGCGTTTGGATTAATCCTAAGTGGTCGAAGCAGCACAAAGAAAAGTATCTTGCTCCTGCTGGTAAAACGTATAAGTTTACGAATCTCGTAGCTAATCGTGGTATTGGTTATCAAGGTTTCGATGCTGAGGTTATCATCTCGTGCAAGCCTATTAATTCTTTTGGTGGTTATCCTCTGGAAGTTTACAATGCTAGCGTAACTATCAACGGAATTGACGAAGCAAGTGCTGATATTATTGCTCGTCTGAAAGTTGAAGTTGAAAAGACTTTAACTAAGATTAATGCTCGTTTTGGTGCTAATAGCATTATGATTGATGATTTCACCGAAGCAAGTGTTACGTTCACTGGCGCCGCAGGTTTTGAGTATTATGTGACGTTTGATGGTATTCTTCGTGCTACGCTTGAAGAGGGTACTGAGAATCAAACTCCGGTTGGTACTTATGACCAAGTTGCTAAACTTGAGAAAGAAGCAGATGTTGCTGGTGTAGGTTATAATCCTAATTTCAAGGAATATGATCGTGTTTATGGTGATATTTTTACAGCTACCGAGGGTGTTATGTATGACACTTATGTAATTACTTCTCGTGCTGATTTCACACATCCCTTTAATTTACATACAGAGGGTTTACAGGTTACTCAATTTATTGCTATTGACAATACTAAAACTTCTGCAATTACTGCACTTGAAGAGGTATTGGCACTCATTAAGTAAGAAATTGATTTGTTAAAAATGTAACCACAAGGATAACTCCTAATGCTATTAATTGTGGTGTTAGGAGTTATTCTCTTAATGATGCTAATGTTATGTGACAAGTGGGCGTGCAACCTCCTGCCCCACCGGGGAGCGAGGCCGCAGGCCGAGCCATACAAGTTGCACCATTATTATTATTAATCGTCATATAACAATAAATACGATTAGTATTATGATAAAGAAAATATGGAATAAAATAACTACTTTTTTAAGTGGTTATTATTCAGAACATAAAGACGATATTATTATTGGTTTCGTCATTGCTACGGTCGTAGGTATTTTATTTAAGGCTACTGTTGCTACTTGGTTTATGAGTTTATGGATTACATTAGCTTATCAAATCATTACTTGTGGTATTCAAGCTGCAAGAAAGAAAACAGTAACTGGTCTTAAAATCCATCCTATTATTATTAACTTTGTAGTTGGAGTATTTATTTCGTTATTGTTCTTGGTATGGCAGTAATTAATCTTCGAAATGTTGTAGCGCTCGGTGTACTTGAAGATGGTGTATATCCGAGTGTTTATAATGGCCAAACCGGAGAATATATTGGTACAATAGATGGTGAAGGTGCTGGTGTTAAAACAGTTCCTACATTATATATGTACTATCGAAAGAACGGCCACCTATATTTATATAGGACAAAGGAGAGGATTGAAATAGACTTAACTAATGTAACTGCTTACGATAATAGTGCTCTATTTAAGCTAACTGAAAAATCTGATATTAGTTCTGCAAAGATTACCGAGTTTGAATCTCGAAATATTGATGTAGGACATTATGAATATAAAGTTCCGTGGGTTAAATCAACTCAACAATATCTTTATATACTTGTACCGATTGTTCGTTCTATACATACAATTACAGTACAAGGTATCATAAGTAATCAGATATTCACTCTTACTGGTATTTATGTTCACGAGGGTAAATCTTGGTGGATTTATCGGACGAATGTAAAGACCAATTTTGATTTTAATGATGCTGTTAATGAGATTCTTGATGTTCAAGTATATGTTCGTGAGCTTACAGCTGAGGACTTAAATCCTGTTGAACAACTTACAAAACTTTTATTTGAACATATTAATAATAAGTTTAATCCTCATGAGGTAACAAAAGAACAAGTTGGTCTTGGCAATGTTGATAACACTGCCGATATGGATAAACCTGTATCTCGACCTCAGAAAGAGTACATTGATGCTCTTGAAAATAGGGTTAAAGGTTGGTTCAAACAGTTGAATGTTTGGATTAACAATCATGTTACAGAAGTTAATAAGAAGTTTCAAGATGTTTGGGCTGCTATAAACAAGAAACTTGATAAAGAAGATTACGAAAATGACAAAGATAATTTTAATGCTCATATTTGTAATTATAATAATCCTCATAGAGTTACTGCCGCACAAGTTGGTTTACCAACAGCAGCAAGTGATATTGAGAAATTAAAACAAAAAGCTCAAGAACTTCAAGGTTTGCTTATTAATAAACAAGATAAAACTTCTGAAGAACTTGTTACTGATAATAAACGTATTGTAGATGCTATTAATGAGATTTATGGTATTGTTGTAGAACACAATAATCATGTTCGTAGCAACAGTATTAATCAAATTGAAGTTACAAGTGAGATTCCTACTACGTTTGAAGATGGTACACTTTGGATTCGTATTCCTCGAAATGAAGAAGATTATATAACAATTAAGATTGAAGCTGTTCCGTTTGATTCTACTATACGAATGATTAATTCGGAAGGTAAAGAATCGGCAGGTGTTGGCAGTGCAAGTCTTGAATGTTTAATTCAAAGTCGTTTACATTATATTGTAGAAAAAGAGAATTACATTACAAAAGATGTTTATGTTGATGTAGGTGTTAAAGATACGACAATTAATGTTGTTCTTACACCTAAGACTAAAAAGACATTAACTGTAAATGCAACTTCTGATAATGCTTTAATTATATTTACTGATAAACCTTCTAATGTAGTTATTGTTCAAGATACTGGTACTCTTACATATGAAACTTATGACCCGCGTGATATTTTGATTCAGATTAGTGCAAGTGGATATGAAACTTATGAAGAGCGTATTACATTAGATGAGAATATAATTCGTGATATTACTCTTACAGCTCTACCGGTTGAACAAGGTGCTGTAAGTCTTACGGTGGTCGATAGCGAAACAAAGGCCAAAATAGCCGCATACGTCTATGATAAGGACACGGGTGGTATATTAGGTCAAGTCACAAAAGATACGCCGCTACAACTCACCGGAGATATTAATACGAGCCGAATTTTAAGGTTTGTTTCGTCGGGTTATATAGAGGTTGAACAACTGGTAACTTATGCAATTCCTACCGCAGAAGTTACTGTTGAAATGGATAAAGTTCCAGTTCAATCTGGTATTATCTATGCAACTGCTGTAAATACTGAATCTACTGCTTTAGACGGTGTTACGTTTGAGTATAAACTCAGTACTGAAAGTGATTGGAAACCTCTCAATAATGATGAACCGAATGCTGGTAAATCTGAGGTTGTTATAGCTCCAGTTGGAACAAGTGTTGATTTCCGAGCTTCTAAAACTGGTTATATAACTAACACTGGAACTGGTACGATTAATTCTACTGGTGAACATAGTGTTACTATTGTACTTGAAGAGTTACCGCCTGAACCCGAAGAGGTTTCTGTAACCATCAAGGCTTATGAAATTTATGATAGTAATAAACTTTATTTAGCTGCTGATATTAAAGAAATATCAAGTACTGGAACTATTGTTGGTACAACCAGACCTGATGAACCTTTGGTAATCACAAAGAATAAAGGTAGTGTTATAACTTATTATGCTTTACCGTTATCTTCTGATTGGTATAATATTGGTAGTGAAGAAGTAGTATTTGATACTGATAAAACAGTTGAGATATTATGTCTTCGTAGTAATAACGGCCTTATTAAAGTTCGTACACGGGATGCTTTAACTGGTTGCATGATTAGTGATACCATTTATGATGAAACTGGTAAAAAAATAGGTAACTGTGGTTCATCAGAAGATGGTTATGTTAGTGAAGCTAATCCGATTGGTTTCAAACGTAATTATAAGACTTTAGGTGATACTCGTTATGAAGCTACTGAACCTGCATTGTTTATTGCAGCTAAACCTTCTGAAGCTGTTGTCAATTATATTGATTTACATCCGAAAGAAGGTCAAGATTATATAGCTTTTAAATTTGTAGATTCTGTTACTAAAGTTCCTATTACCTCAGGTATTAGTTGTTGGTTTACTTCTACTGTTAAAATTATTGTTACTGATTATCAAGGTATAGCTCATATTAGTGGTACTTATGATTCAAAGGTTGTAATTTTGGTTAGATGTAATGGTTACGTTGAATACAATCAAAGTTATGATAATCTTGCAAATCATAGTGTTACAACTATTGAATTAGTACCTGAACCAATATTTGAAAACGATGGTATTGATTATATGCAAATCGAAGGTGACGGTACTAAACATCCTATATTTAGGGTTGGTAATGTCGAATCTAATTAACAGTTTAATGATATGAAAGAATCAGTAATTCGCAAAATATTTTGTGCCTTAAACTTGCCTCCGAAAACTGGTGCTTTTCAGAAGTTAATTACTTTTGTAGTTGAAGGTTTAGCCACTAAGGCTGAATCTTCAACTGTTCAACAATTACAAACAAAAGTAGAAACTCTTGAAAGTACTGTTAATACATTACAAGAAACTGTTACTACTTTAAGTGGTAAAGTAAGTATATTAGAGAGTAATTATACTTCTTTGGAAAGTCGTGTGACTGCTCTTGAAACACCACAAAGTTAATAAAATTCTACAACTATGGCACAACTTAATCTTCTTGAACGAGCTACGGAAGCTGTCGTAATGCTTAATGGTAATCGTCGGCAGGTTCTTGATATGTGGCTTAATGGTAAAAAAGTTTGGCCAATAGATGAACCTGTTGTAGAATTAGCTGTTGATAAAACTCTTGTTATTCTAAATAAAGATAATAATTATCATGATACCATAACTGTTTTCGCAAGTGATACAGCTGAATGGGAATTTGGTAATTAGTTTGTTATTATAATTAATCAACCAAAAAAAAACAATGGCAACTGTTCCGAGTTATTTATCTTGGGTTCCTAAAAGTGGTACTGGAAATGCACAGATTAAGATTAATTCTACGACTCCTTACAAAGGTCGTTCTAATCGTACTACTGAAATTCCCGGTAAGATTGTTGGAAAGTCGAATAGTGTTACTGTAACTGTTGTTGAGACAGCAGCTGCTGAGTACATTACTCCGGATGGTTTGAGTATCAATGTTGCAAAAGATGGTGAAACCATTCATGTAACTGGTAAATCAAACTCGAAAATTCTTACGTTTAAGTGGAAGACTAATTTTGGTCTTCCTGCTGTAACCTCTTATAAAGTTAATGGTAGTGTTACTGCTACTTCTGGAACTGCTATTTCGGGTGACCCCGGTGCTAAAGCTGAATACACCTATGATGTAACTATTGTAGTTCCGAAGAATGAAACTATTACTGCTCGAAGCGCAACTCTTGAAATCAAAGGTGAAGGTGCTTCTGTTGTTAAAACGATTACTATTACTCAGGCTCTTGGTGACAGCTATCTGTATCTGAACTCGAAGGGTACTACTACGGCTACTATTACTATTCCGGCCGGTGGTGGTGCACAAACGCTTAAGGTTCTGTCTAATGACGAATGGACGTTTGAGCCTGCTGAATAAATTAATTAATTATTTATGAGTGTTATCACTAATAAATGGAATGATGAGAGTGGAGATTCAATTAGTATTGAATCTCCCTCTTTTCAAGGAAACCAGACTGTTAAAATTTCATCACCTGTTCAAAAAGGTACTTCTAAGAGAAGTATGCAGTTTATTGGAAAGTGTAAAAAAGATTCCAGTAAACAAGTTATTCTTACTGTTGAACAAGAAGCATCTGTTTATACATATGATTTAATATTAAGTAGTGATAATACTGAAATTGCCGCAAAAGGTGGAACTGCAAATATTACAGCTGTACTTAAAACGTATCGTAATGGTAATTTAGTTAGTACAGATAATGTTACTCCAGTTCTATCAGGAAGTGCTACTGGATTTTCTATATCTGGTGTTACAGTTACTGCAAGCAATCGAACTACTATTGTAGGAACTGAACGGAGTATTAATGTAACTGGCAAGTTCTCTAATACGTTCGATGGTCAAACTGTTTCTGCAAATATTGTTATTAAACAAGAAGCTAATTCTCAAACATTACGAGAAATAACTAATAGATATACAAGTTCTAATCCTTTAACTGGACAAAATACTGTTAAAGCTAACGGTGGTACGGTTTGGGTTTATACTTTTGCTATATATGATTATACCAGCGGAAATAGTTCTGAAACTAATGTTAGTGATGAATGTACCTTTGGTAATGTTACTTTTGGTACATGGGATTCTGCAAAACATACATGGACTTGTCCTTCTGCTGGAACAACTGTTTATTCAAAAGATAGAGATGCTTCTATTAAAGTAACTTGGGGTTCTAAAAAGACAACATATTATTTATATCAAGAGAAAAATCTTGAAAGTGTTAAGTCTATATCTGGTGGAATTTATACTTACGGTAATATTGTAGCTGGTACTATTTCAAATAAAACTATTCCTGCATCTGGAGGTTCTGCTACTGCAACTGCCGGAAATGGTAGTCAAACTTGGAATAAATCTGCTACAATTACTACTTACGAATATACATCTGGTGCTACAAAAGATGTTACTACTGAAGCTGCTTCAAGTGGAACTGCTAATGTTGTTCCGAATGTATCTTCTATTACTGCTACTGCTTCTTCGAAGGGTACAACTGTTTCAGCTCAAACTACTGTTAAAAGTCAAGCTGTTACTTGGTCGGCTAATGGTAAATCTGCAAGTGGAACAATATATATTTATCAAGCGGCTAACAAAATTGAATCTTATAATTACGGTAGTTGGAATATTGCTATTTCGGCAAATCCTACAACTATTGCTGCATCAGGTGGAACTTCTACTATTACAGCAAGTTGTACGAGAACTAAAATTCCTGTTTATACATCTGGTTCTATTGGAACAGCTATTACTGAATCTGCAACTCCTACGTTAGCTTTAACAACTAATCCGGGAGGTTTTACATTAAATGGTAATAAACTAACAGCAGCTAATAATCCTATTGGAGCAAAAACTGCTACTGTAACTGCAAGTTATTCTGGTGCTACTTCAAAGTCAGTAAATGTTACACAAGCAGCTGGCCCGGATGGTATTGGGTATATGCAGATACAAGGTGATGGAACAAATCATCCTATTTTTAGAGTAGGCGGTAACACAAGAAGTGTTGAACCTATGTCTATTAATAAAACCTCTGAAACTGCATCTGATGAAGATGTTAGTATATTTGCAAGCATTAAGAAATTTCTAACTAAATTTGTTTAAGTTATGACTAAAATAAATAAGCAGGCTCTTAAAGCATATTTCCAAACTGGAAAAATACCTACTCAATCTAATTTTGCTGATTTGATAGATAGTGTTATGAATATTCCCGATAGGGGGAGGATTCAACATTAGTTCTTGGTGATGGTGATAAAAACGATGCTCCTTACGTAAATGGTTATAGATTTATTAATAATAATGATAGCAATACTTATTTAATTATTTCTTGTTGGGATACTGATTTAGGTGATAATGTTCCTGTTTTATTATTTTATTTTCCAACTAATAGTCCAAGTAAGTATTCTGATACAATAACTTATCACGTTTTAACAAGTGCTGAAGTTAGGGACATGTATCAAGAATTAAATGGGACTTTTAATGAAGCATCTGATGATAAAGTTGTTTCAGCTATTAAGTATTTAGCTTTAGATTGGTTTAAAATATTTAATAGATATAATAATAATCCTCCTGCACCGAGAGTTGTAACATACAGTAGTGGTAGTGAATACATTACTTGGTATGTTTATCCTGCATTTTACAATAATAAATGGGTAATAGGTTATGCATTTGAATGTACTATCGAAGGTGGCGCTGGTAGTACATATCAACATTTGATGGTTCAAGGTAATAATGTTGTTGAATTTAGTTATTCAGATAATATTATTATTGATAGATTACGTAATGGCACTTGGAATAAAAAACTTCTTTAATCTCTAATTATTATTAGAGATTAAACTATTATACAAATTCATTTAATTTCTAATAATTTTAGGGAAATGACACTTGCACAAATTAAAGCTCTATTCAAAACTGGAGCTATTCCTACACAAGCTGACTTTGAAAATTTGATAAGTAAGATTCCAAATAGTGATTTAACAGGGAGGGGGACAATACTTTAAGTTTTAGCAACCCTGATTATGCTAATGTACTTGGTTATAGATTTGTTACTATTGGTGATGAAACATCTTATTTATTTATAGGTTTTTATGATGCAGCAAATGCTACATATTTACCTTATATAATTGTACATTGTAATACTGGTTCACCTTCTGAATATGGTAATACTCCACCTGTTAAATATACTATTCTTACATCAGAATTAATGACTAAAATGTTACAAAATGGTGGTGAATTATATTTAGCTAATGATGAAGCACTTGTAGGAGCAATTCCTTCAACTGCTAAGTGGAATTGGGTTGGTTGGTATCATTTATCCAATACACATCGAGTTATTAAAAATGATCTTGTAGAAGAACACTTTTTTATAACAACTGATGGTTCTACAAGAGCTTATTTTAAAATAGTTTATGCTACTGAAAATGATACATTCCCTATTGTTTCTGAAGCTATTAGAATAGGTTTATCAGGTGGTGCTATAACTACATATAATTACATTCTTACTTCTATTGCAAATATGAATGATTATAAAAAAGAATTATATGCTATTTTAGATTCAACAGATTTAAGAACTACATAACTGTTGAGTTTTATTAATAAATATATGAGAGATATTAATGTTACAAATTAAAAGTTAAATTAAGTTTGACTTTTAGTTGTTATAAATAATTCATTTAATCCTAAATCAAGTACATTTTATGATTAATTTATTCGTAATACAAAAACAGTCAATCAAATTATGGCAACTAAAAGTCAGCTTAAACAATATTTTGAAACAGGTAAAATACCTACACAAGCTCAATTCGGTAATCTTATAGATTCTATATTTAATATTATTGGTTCACCTGATGGTAGTTTGAATATAAATGGTGATGAAAATAACATTAAACTTTCTATAAAGAATTATAGAAGTTTACATGGTGTATATGCGTCTCAATTATCTGTTAGTCTTCATTTATTTTTTAATAATGATATTAAACGTAGTACAAAACCAGTTCCAGTATTTATCATATTTAGTACTATAAATGATTTAATTAATCATGCAAATGCTACTATTAAGTATGCTGTTCCGAATGTCACCTTACTTAAAAGTATGACAGATGATAATTTGAATTATCGCACTGTAAGTTTGGATGCTATCATTCGAAGATTTACTGAGCTTAAGATTCCATTTTATGATTTAGCACCTAAAGTAGAAGAAGTAAAGAAACCTTCCATTGTAACAATTAAATATACTGATGATCTTAGTAGCACTTATGTACATAATTGCATTATGGGTATGGGGGATATTAATTCTACAGTACCAATTTGTATTCATAGTCTTATTAAATCACACGATACTAAAGATGATAATTATGTAGGTAATATGTTTATTTTACAAAACACTGTTTATAATGATGTGACAGTAAGATCTGAATGGGAAAAGATAATGGGGTTACAAGGTTATGAAGATGGTTTAGTTATTGATAATAGCGGAATTGCTGAAAATTTTATGAGTACTGTATATGTTAACTATTATAAACAAATTCGAGTAATGTAAAATCATGATTAAAGTCTATTGTAAATTCCTACCGTTCAAAGGGTATTTATGTATGACGATATTATGGTGGTTAATTATACGAACTGAACAAAAAGATAAAATTACTGAAACTGTTGAACGACATGAAACTGTTCATAGTTATCAACAAATTACTCTTTTTATTGTAGGTTTGTTTGTTAGTATCATATTAAATCTTACTACAAATTATTCTTGGTGGGGATTACTTGCTACTCCTGCAATTCCTTTATTAGCTTATGTTGTTAGTTGGATAATTGAAATTATATTACCTCCTTATAATCGAGCTTATAAGGATATTTGTTTTGAAGGTGAAGCAAGAAGTTTAGAATTTGATAAAGATTTTAGAAAGAAATTGTTTCCTTTTAGTTTCTTAAAATATATTCCAAATAAGAAATATGGTGGTCGATGAAATTGATGAATGGTAAATGGAACAACTCGTAGAACCTTTTGTTGAGTTATTCAGTACTCATTTCGATTTATCATTTATGCTTTGTGTGAATGTTTTAACATACATACTCATTAAAGTAATAGATGATATTAATGGTGATAAATCTGTTGGCACATGGACTAAACGACTGGTTATGCTAATTAGTTGTTTTGCTATTGCCACAGGATATATAGCAGGTGGATATGAAAATACTACAATTCTTATTAATTCTGCTATTCTTGCACCAGTTGCTTGGAGTTGGATATTCAAACCTATTCTAAAAAAGATTGGTGTTGATTATAAACAAAATCATTAATTAATTAAGATGATTACTACTATGGCATGTGGTGGAAAGAAAGGTGGTAAAAAGACCACTGGTAAGAAAGTAAAGAAATAAATTGTTAGTAATATAACAATTTATATTGTTAAAGATTGAATTGAAATGGTAAGAGGTGTTACTAATGTAGCACCTCTTTTTTATAGTGAATCTGGTGGGAAATCGACTATTTTAACGTATATTTGTTAGTAGCCCAATATAATATACCTATTAATATTAATCCTCTTATACGCCTATCTATGTTCGATTATACAGCTATTACAGTAGCTATAATAACATCCATAAGTACGATTGCTGGTATTTATCTAAAAGAATGGTTATTCCCTAAACGTAGAGAACAAAAACTTACTATTGAAAAAAGTAATTGTTATATAGAACTTGATAAGATATGTGCTTCTATTCGAGATACTATTCACGCTAATGCTGTTTATATTGCTTATTTTCATAATGGCGGTCATTTCATTAATGGTGTAGAAATGGATAAATACACTGTTGTTGGTGAAGATTATGATTGTTGTGTAGTATCTTATAAGAAATCTTTTAAGGATGTTCTTGTTAATAATTTTCCTTATTTATTTCATAATCTTCTTGTTAGAAATCGTCATTATTGTAATGATGTTAGTAAATATAAGTTTCAAGATAGATGTTATAAAGATGAACTTGAAAGTAGAGGTATGAAATCTGCTTATACTTTTCTTATTAAAGACCCTATTAAAGAAACACCTATTGGTTTTATTTCTCTTGAATATAATATCATAGAAGGATTTAATCCTGATGATGAAAAATATATTTGGAAAAAACAAAATACTATTGCTAATCTTTTGAATCTAAATAAGTAAGATATGGGAACACTTAATCAATATGCAGCTCGTATTGCAAACATGGTTAATCAACCTAATAATCACGAACTTAAAGAACGTGTTAAGGATATGATTAAAACTATGTTTGCAAATCGTATCCGACAAAGCGTTGAGAAAAATGGAATAGATGATATTCTTAAACTTACTTTTATTGCTCCCGTTGAAGAGTTGGAATATAGTGATATTCTTCCTACTGAATATCGAGTTGCTAATAAAATTAGATTGTTAGGAACAAAGTACAAAGTTCCTACACCAGTGCGCATACAAAGTGATGCGCCTTTTGCGTTTGTAGGTGATACTGTTGGTAATGGATATATGTATGAGAGTTCTATTACATCTCTTAAACTACGTCAAAGTGGGCGTCCAACCTGCTCTCCCACCGGGTATCCACGAGCTTATATTATATTAAACGGTCATATAATTATTGCTGAAAAAGTTGGTACAAAAGATATTGATGATAGACGACCAATTAATGAAGTAATGATTACAGGTATATTTGAAAATCCTGATGAAGTTCTTTCGTTCTTTAAGAATGAAGATGGTCAAGATATTGAATTACCTTTACCTAATGATATGCTTGAAAGTATAATTCAAGAAATACTTAAAACTGAATTTGGTATTTATCCTCAAGATTTGGATATTAAAACAAATAATAATAATCCTACTATTGCTCAACGTGGTAATGGTCAAGATTAACATCATGTTTCTATCATTATGGTTGATAACGAATATTATTGGAGAGATTTCGTTAAAGAAGTTCAAATACAACTTAATTCTTTAATTAAACAATTACATCTTGCTTATGAACGACGCAATGATTGTATTTATAATATCAAAGATAATCTTGCTAAATATCAAGAAGCCGGTGTTGATGTTTCAGTAGTATTCGATATTGATAATCGTAGTAAGATTTATTTTAATAAGAAACAAGATGCTTTACTTGGTACTAAACTAATGAGTTATATTCGTAGTTATAATTACTTAGTTTATGAACGTCTTGATAAACTTGATGATGATATAGAAACTCTTGCTGCTCTTAAAGAATTACCTTCTGAAATGTATACTTATATGCAAGATGAAGTTAATAATGAGATAGCTAATTTACTATGCAAAGGTAATAATTATTCTTTTGGTAGTTCCGTAGGTTACGTTTATGTTTACTATAAAAAGACAATGCCAGGAGATGTATGTAGTGTTGTCGATTGGGGTGCTACAAAAGACTTAAAAAAGAAATTGTTAGAACAAGGTATTAATATACGAACTGCTGATAATCCAAATGGTATTCCTTATTTCATATATTATGATTATGACTGGTGCATAAAAGCTGTATATCATAAAGTTAAAGGTCGAATACCGCAAAGTGTTTATTACAAATTCAAATTTGGTCACACAAGTAGTGCTTATGAAAATGGTGAAAAAACTATTGACAGAACACCTTTTGCAATGAAAGGTAAAACTGTTGATGAAATTGCAACAAATCGAAGACTTAATTGTTTCAATAAAATTCTTGCAATTTGTTTTAATCATCCTGACGAAGCTATTAAACTATATCGAAATAATCTTCCTAAACAAAATAATGCTTTATGATTGATAATAATATATTTATTAGTAGTGCTACATTAATTCCAGATATGTATAACGATTATAATATACAAAGTGATGATTTTGTAAGTCGTTTTCCTATTTGGATTGCAAATGCTTTGGAAGAACTCAAATTCATTCAAGCTTATGTTGATATAGAAAAAGATATTGAATTTGACGATCATCGTTGTCAATTACCGTGGGATTTTCGTGGTATAATTGACGTTATTATAAATAACAAAAAAGCTGTTCTTAAAAATTCAGCTGAATTTAACAAAGATACTATTACTGAAAAAGTAACAACTGTTCCGACATATACTCCTTATCCCGGTATTCCAAATGCAGATATAACAAGTCCCGGTGATAAAAATGATAGTTTTAATCATGCTTCTGTTGATAAAGAGCAACCTTATTATTACATTAGTAATAACTGGATTCATACTAACATTGATTATGGAACTATTCATTTAAGATATAGAGCTTTGCCTGTTGTTTATGACAATATTATAAATATGGATGTTCCTCTTATTTATAATAATGGCCCTCTTAAAAAATATCTTAAACTTTATGTTCTTAAACAAATGTTATTAAGAGGTTATAAACATCCAGTTGTAAGTCTTACAGCAAACAATCCTTATACAAATCCTGCGATAGAACTCGATAGAATGAGAATACAAGTTCGAGTTTCTTGTAATAAATTTAGTAACGACCGTCGAGAGAATATTGCTACTATTCTTCGTACATTAGAATAATAGAAATTATGAAAGTTTTAGGTCTTGATTTAGATAATTCACCTCATATTGCACAAGATAAATCTTTACGATATGCTAAAAATATAACTATTGATAATAAAGGTCAAAGTTATTTTAATGAAAGAGGATTTGATTTCATAGGTGAATTAGATGATATTCTTGAAAATCATCCGACAAATCGGCATATCATTCCTTATATTTATAGTGATGCCGATAATCACAAATATAATATTATAGGTACAATTCCAACTAATGTTGGTGTTGTACTTTTTTGCGTTGTAGAACACTGGAATAATGCAGATAAATCTGATTTACAAACTAACGACGCTATTATATATCTTAATCTTGATGATAATAACCCAACTGTAAAACGTTGTTTGTATAGTACATCGGGTGCATTTGGATTCAGTATTGATAGACCAATTCATGGAGATTATATATATAATTATAAAGAAAATTTGATTGTTACATTTACTGAGGGAACTGATGAATCAGCAAATGAAACAAGAATTATTAATATGACTGACCCGTTTTATGATGGTAACAATGGAGATGATACTGCGATAGGATATGACATCACTGTTGATGAAGTTGATTCGTTTAATCTTATTCCAAATGTTACTTATCCTGAATTTCAATTAGAAGTTAAAGACGGTGGTAATCTTAAAACTGGTGCTTATCAAATAGCAATCAAATATCGTCTTGATGATGGTACTTATACAAACTATTCTCCTTTGAGTACATCACTTATTGTTTGTGGTAATTATGAAGAAGATTATGCGTTAGGTATCGAAATCAATAAAAATATTACTATTAGTTTTAGAAATAGTGGTATTAAATATAAACATTGTAGGTTTGCTATTGTTTATATTACTGACGAAGCTCAATTATCATATGAAACTAATGATATTTCAATTAATGGTGTAAGTACTACTCATATTGTAAGTGATGTTTCATATTTATCTACTATAAGTCTTGATGATATTTTTATTAAAAATATATCATATATTCGAGATAATACTCTTGTTAATTTCAATAATAGACTTATTCGAGGTAATGTAAAAACTCTTGATTATAGTAAACTTGATAGTGAACTTAAAGAGTTTACAGAGAACAATCTTGATGTTCAATTAAGTTGGAATCCAAGTTCTTCTTATATTAATAGTACTCGACGTTATTTTAAGAGTGGTGAAGTTTATATTCTTTATGCTGGATATTATGATTATAAAGGTGACCTTGTAAATATACATCATATTCCTTGGAAAGCTAACAATTATGATGTTGAAGCTTATCCTGTAGGTTCTACTAATCAAAATGCTCATAAAATTCCTTATAAATCTGAAAGTATTAGTAAGATTATAAGTCCAAGTTGGAAGAGTTTACCTGATATTGATGCTGCTGAACAAGTAGATGAAATTGTTAAAACTGGTGTTGGTAGTGAAAAACCTACAATAGCTCGTAATCGTTATTTTACTTTATACGGAGTTTCGACTGGACATACAACAGTTAAAGCAAAAGGTCGTTCTTTAACAAAAGGTAAACTGAAATTACCAAGTCTTCCATTACCGTATACAACTGAAGATTCTGAAGGTGGAGTTAATCCTTCTGATTATCAAGTTGTAGTATTGGAGATAACAAGTGAGAGTACATCAAGTCAATTAATTGGTGTTGAATGTAGTCCTACATTTGGTGGAGATAGTTTAATACCTGCTGGTATAAATTTAACTACAAAAGTTTATGATGCTACATCGGTAGTTAAACAGATTGATTCAGAAGAATCTGAAGTTGAAACTGGGTATTATGAAGTTTCTGAATCTAATCTTTTAGCATCTGATAGTAAATCTACATTTATTGGTAATACAATTAATACTAAAACTAATTTTGTAATTAATCTTGATGCAAAAGAAACTAAATATATTTTAATTGAAGTTCGATTAAGTTATAAAGTTAATGGTTCAACTGCTCCGACATTTGATTGGTTAACTCAATTATATTCTACTTCTTCTGAATGGAATCCTACTTATACATTAAGTCCTAATATTAATATTAAAGCTAATCTTGCTGGTAAAACAGACTTAATGAATAAATATATTAGTTCGATAGTTTATTTCTTTATTGAACATAATATTAATAACTCTAGAATTGTTACACAAGGTTTCGCAATGCGAGATACTGAAACTAACAATTTCGGTAAAAATCAAACTTATAAAAATCCTTTTGGTGGAGATAATGCAAGATTTTATACATTTGAATATCTCTATAATAAGATAAATAGTATTCGAGGTAAACTTAAACCTCTATACTTTGAAACTGATGTTCTTAAATTTGTTAAAAATGAAGAACTTGATGATGATATAAAAATATTTCCAGCTAAATGGAAAGGTGAAGATTTTGATGGATTTGATACAAATCCTAATGAATCTGGAACTCGATTCTTAGATGCTGACATCAATAGTCTTATTATTGATACTTCTCATGCAACTAAAGATGTTTCACTTGAATATATCAATGCTAATATTAGTTCTCAAAACAATATTGCTGGCGATAGTTATTATCGTATTGAAAAAGGTTTTGATGGATTTAATAAAGGTACAGATAATGAAGAATGGGCGAGAGGATATATTGCCGATTTAATTAATAATTCTGAAACACTTTATTCTGATGTTAATAATCAGAAACTTCAAATTGCATCTAATGTAATTAATATTAAAGGTTCTTCTGAAATAATAACTTCATTAGTTGGTGATACATTTATTGGATATATAACCCTTCGAGCTACTGCTCCATCATCTGATTATCGTTATGGTGATGCTCAAGCAAAAGAATTAGACAGTAACGCCACTGTTTATCGTTGGATATTCACTGTTCCTCTTGAAAGTAAATTCAATATTCTTGCTCGATTTAGTGTTAATAACGTAGATAAATCTTTCAAATATCACGATAAACGGGGTAATGAATTACGCGAATTTTATCAATTAAGTTATCAAGTTGATAATTTCATAAATAGTAGTGTTGGTAAAGGTTATTCTCCTGTTTACAATGAGAATGGAATTGAAACATTTACTTATTTTGAAGAAATTCCCGGAACTCAAAACCATCCTTATCGTATAATTCGTAGTCAATTACAGAATGCTGAAAATGCTAATCTTAATTGGCGATTATTTAGAAGTGATGATTATAAAGATATGCCTTTTAATCGAGGTGAAATTATCGCATTAAAAACTGACAATAAAAATCTTTATATTCAACAAACATACGGTTTGCATTTATTGCAACTTCGTGATACACTTTCTAATACTGATGAAGGTACTTCGTATTTAGGTACAGCTGATATATTTAATATGGAACCTCAAGAGGTTACATATAGTCCCAGTGGTTATATAGGTTGTCAAAGTTATTTTGATACTCATGTTAATGTTATTGGTTATTTTGTTATTGATGCAGTTCATAGGCGTATCTTTAATATCAATGGAGATAAAGTAAGTAATATGACTGCGCTCAATGCTCTTAAGTGGTTTGACGGTAATCTTGTAAAAGATGTAGTTAATCCGTTTAAAAATAATGGTAGAATTTGGGCATTTAATGAAGATACTAATATCTTATATTTAGTCCAAAATGTTGATAATAAACAATTCACAATTAGTTTTAGTCCTATTGCTAATGCTTGGATTTCATTCCATGATTATAATCCCATCGTAGGTATTACCAATCGAAATGGATTATTCTGGTTTGATAAACATGGTATTTATGCAATATCTAAAAATAATTATGGTCGATTCTTAAAAGATGATAATGGTAATCAACTTATTAAAGAATCATATATTAAATTTATTCTTAATGATAATAATAGTTATAATAAGTTATTAAATAATATCGCTTGGAAAGATAGAGTTGATATTGTTAATAATTTGTTACCTACTCTTAATGAATTTTATAAAACTATTAATGAAATATTGGTTCATAATGATGACCAATGTACTGGTTATAAAATTGTTAAATTTAATGATATTTGGTATAATGGTACAACTGGTGTTAATAAAGTAAATCTTTGGAGATTTAATAATGTTAATGATATACACAAACAAATACCTTTTATGATTACTGATTTAGTTGTAGATGAATCTGCACTAAAACGTAAAGCTAAATGGTATGATATTAATAAATTCATTTGTCAATATGTTTATTGTATAATGAAGTTTAATAATAGTGATAATGACAGACTTTGGGAACTTATTGATGTTAATCCTGAATGGATTCTTGATAATCGTAATAATCAAAGATAATTTGTAACAACTTGTGCGGCTCGGCCTTCGGCCTCGCTCCCCGGTGGGGCAGGAGGTTGCACGCCCACTTGTCGTGTTACTCAAACTTTTAATGGTATGTCTAATCGTAAAGTTAATCCTGATAGTCTTCGTCAAGTTACTCGTTATATTAATGAGTATTCTCAACATATTTGGGATAACGAATTGACTGGTGATAAAGAATTTGTTCGTGTTAAAGAAAATAATAAACTTAAAACTGTTCGTTCACGTTCAAAAGATGGTAAATATTATTATCCTTATGCTTCATATGAAGGTGGTGCTAAAACTATTGGTCCCGGTTTTAAGTTAAATGATACTTCTGATTTTACTAAATCTGTTAAAGCGAAAGGTAAAGCAACAAGAAAACAAATTGATGCTGAATTGAATCGTCGTATGGCGAAAGCCTACAATGATGTTCGTGATATTTATTCTGAGAAATATGGTATTGATGATTTCAATACCTTACCTCAACCTATTGTTAATCTTATGTCTAATCTTGCATATCGAGTAGGTCGAACTGGTTTTAGACAATATAAGAAATTGTTAAAAGGTGCTAATGAACGTAATACAGATAGTATTATTAAAGAATATACTACTGGTAATAAAAGAAGAGATAAATCTGAATTAGAAATATTTAAAACTAATAGTTCTAATGATTACGATATGATTAGAAATAAATTATTTTCTAATTTTAATACTGATGATAATCCTGATAACTATGTTGAAGATATGAGTAAAACTAATCGTAAAAAATATAATTTCGGTGGTATTCGTTCTACACATGATGCTACTGCTGATTATTTAGGAATGGCTCGTAATTCCGGTAATAATTTTTTCGGTCTTGATATGATTGATTCATTATATCATGGCGGAGAGAATGATGATACTGGAATCCCAGTTAAGAACTATGTAGATAAGTTGATTGCTAATGATAAACTTATTTATGCAAATATGCAGAACAAAATCAATAATGAAATTGTTACTGCTCGTGGAGTTGCTCGTTGTGGTGGTCTTGTAAGACGTAAGCGAAAAGATTTCGGTGGCGTTATGTCTGGTGATGCTTATCGTAGTATAATCGCTGGTAAAAACAATCGAGATTATTTTGAAAATGAAGGTGTTGGTATTAAACGAAAACATCTTAGTGATGTTTATGAATACGGCAACCTTGATTTGAATGCCCAAGGTATTGCAAAGGTAAATCAATTGATGGCTCGTGATTCAGCTATTTATGCTAATATGCAAAATAAGATTAATAATGAAGTTTTAACTTCTCGTGGTATTACTGCTAAATTCGGTGGACTTGTTGGAACTCCTCGTAGGAAATTTTATTGGGGTGGAACAAGTATTAATGACCCCGGTAGTGTTCAATGGGGTACACGAGTTCAAACCAGTGATATTGACGAATCTAAATATAGTGCTGATGGCGAAGGTATCATAGGTGGTAGCGCTTTAAGTGGAGCTGGAACTGGATTAGGAATTGGAGCTGCTGTTGGTGGAACCGCGGCGCTTGCTACTGGTGCAGCTGCTGGTTCTTGGCTTGGCCCTATCGGTGCTGGTATCGGCGCATTAATTGGTGGCATTATTGGTCTGTTTACTGGACGTAAGAAAAAGCGTCAAGAAGAACGTCGTCGTCAAGAACTTTTAGCTGAACAAGCTGAAATGGAACGTCAGCAGACTTTGGGTAATATGCAAGATAAAGTTGAAAATGATGTTGCAACTATTCGACAAAGTAATCTTGGCAATTACTCCGAAGGTACAGGATTTTATGCTAAATTAGGTGGAATGGTTGGTCGTAGAAAGTTAAACACCGGCGGTCAAGTAGTTCCTAATTCATCTAATAGTGTTGTTGCTTATGGTCAAACTCATGAACAATATAATCCTGCTACTGGTGAAACTGGAATCATATATGGTGATTCGGAAATTGAAGGCGGCGGCGCTAAAAATGGTCGAATGTATGCTGGTGAAGTTGTTCGTGAAACTTCTGAAGGTGGTCAAGTATTCAGTGATACAATTAAAGTTCCCGGAACAAATCGTACTTTCGCTGATTACGCAAAGAAACTTACTGATATGAAAGGTAAAAAAGAAGCTCAAGTCATTCAACTTGCTGATGGAGTTACATTATCTTTATCTGCATTAGATAAGAGTAAAACTAACAAATTACAAACTGGAACAAATATTCGTAATATTGAAAAATTAGTTTATAAAATGAATAAAGCTCGTGGTGAATCTGAAGCTATTGATGCTAAAACAGCAGATTTGTTTGAAGCTCAAGAACTTTATGCCACTGCTTTAGGACTTCGTGATGATGCTCCGATTATGCGTTGTGGTGGAATGATAAGAAAGAAAAGACCTTTTGGTGGATATGCTTCACCTTATAGTCTTACAGGAGTTTCAGCTCCTAAACTTACTACTTTACCTCCAATTCAAACTACTGCAAGTGCTGGCGGTGGTTCTGCATTTAAGTTCGGATTTAATGAATTTGGACTTGGTATGAATCTTGCAAGTTCACTGTTTGGAATTGTAGGTAACGCTCTTAATACTCGTGCTAATCGAAAGGCTATTGAATTTGAATCTACACTTCATGTTCCGAAAGGTAATAAAGTAGATGCTGTCCAATATAGTACAGATTATGATATTAGTGAGGAATTACAAGAACTTGGCACACAAGAACGTAGAGCTGCTCGATATATTACTGATAACACAAGTAATGTTCAAACTGCTCGAAATAGTGTAGCAAATCTTGCAATTAATGCTCAACTTGCTCGAAATAAATTGTATGGAGCTAAGAAAGATTATCAACGTCAAAGATATGATTTGAATAGGCAAGAACGAGTTAATGCTCGAAATGTTAATAGTCAAATTATGTATCAAGACGCTATTAATGAATATAACAAAGCTGTCGGCTTGAATCAACAGTTAATGGCAGTCAGAACGCAAGGATTACAAGGAATGTTACAAGGAGTTGAAGGTCTTGCCGGAGCAGTTAATAATTACGCAAGTGCCCGCTTATACGAGAAATTATGGCCTCGTGGAGTAACTAATCACATGAGAAGTGGTTTTGCTTGTGGTGGTCTTGCAAGACGTAAAAGAGCTTAATATGATGCGTGATATATCGGATTATTCTTTTATAGGATAGTCCGATATTCACGATTTTTTGTATATTTGTAATGATACAAATAGTGGTACAAACACGCGCGACAAGTGGGCGTGCAACCTCCTGCCCCACCGGGGAGCGGAGCCGCTGGGCGAAGCCCAGCAGGCGGAGCCATACGAGTTACAACTAATTTACAAACTAATCATTATAAAATTATGGCAGAAATTGCAATAGGTCGATACGATACTAATACATTAAAAATTCCACAATTACAAGATTATGGAAGTGTATATGCTGCTGTTGGAAATGCTTTGAATCAAAAGTATTACCAAAATCGTGAAGCATATATTAACAGAATTGCTAATCCTTTAAGTCAAATTAAAGCAACTTCTCGTGGACAAAAAGTTCTTGATTCTGAAAGAGCTAAGATTGTTGAAGGTGCTAATGAATTTAAAGAACAAGATAATTGGTTTGCAGCAGATGATTATATTTATAAGCAAACTGAGAATATTCTGACTAATGAAGGTCTTAAAGCTGTTCAAGCTGATTACGCTTTAGAACAGCAATATATAGAAGATTTGAAAAAGAGTGATTGGGATACTCAAAATCAAAATGCTTTCCTGCTTCGTAGTCGTTTACAATCTTCTGATATTATTTATGATGCAGAAACTAATACTGTCGTAAGCGGTGGTTTTAATGGAGTTCAAATCGGTAAAAAGTTCGATGTAAATAAATATCAAAAAGACGTATTTGATATTCTTTCAAAAGCTAAGGCTGATAAAGTATCATTTGAAAATCTTGTTACTAATCCTGATATGATACGTCAGTATGGATTGGATGTTGCAACAGGTTTTGATGGTGAAAAGTTAGCAAGTCACTTTGTTAAAACTGGTAGTGAAAGAAAAGGTATTACAGAACAAGAGATTATGAGTTATGCTATGTCATTACTCAAATCTAATCCTGATTATACTAATTATCTTACTACTATTTGGCAGAATCAAGATGCTCTTACTCGATTTGTAAAAGATGATAGTTCTGCTGGTGGACATTTAAGAGATTATGAATTAGAAGATTATGCTCCTTTATTCGCTGGTAATCCTACAATGTTCGCTCTTAATGGTTTAGGTATTAACGTAAATGAACTTGGTGCTCCTACAAAAGACGGTAAGTTTACTGTTAATTCTAAATTACCTGCTGAGGTTAAAACTTTGTTAGATACTGTTAATAAAGAATATGGAGTTAATGTTCTTGATATATTACAGAATAAAGCTCAAGTTCCACCTGAACTTATTCAAGCTGGTTTACAGAATTATGTAGATAAAATGTTTGAAAGTTACGCTAAGGGTGTACTTGGTGCTACTGATGATATTGAGAATCTTGATAGAACCGCTTTTACACAAAGTGTTTTGTCTGGTCAATTTATTAACAATAATATTCAAAGCTTAGCTGGTGCTGCCGCAGGTTTATATTCTTATCAAGATATTAAGACTACGGTTGATTTAATTGCTAATCCCGGTTATGCTGCTTATATTAAAGCTCGTGCAAAAGGTAAACAGCAAGAACTTGAAACTCTTCAACAGTACGCTCCATATCTTGATACTTTAGGTGGTTTTGAAGTTACTGGTGATAGTGTTGCAGAAAACATTAATCGTCGTAATGAAATTACTGACCAAATGACTAAACTTTCAAATTCTATGAATCAGATATTTACATCTGATGAACTTGGAATTTTAGGTCTTAATCCGGGAGATGGTAATATTGTTAAAACACTAAATATTTCTACTGCTGAAAGATTAGTTGATTCAGCAGGTCTTGATGAAGAAACAGCAGCTAATCTTAAAGGTAAACTCTTACAAGTTCAGACTGCTCAACGTAATTATAATAATCTTCAAGCTAAACTTCGTTCTGACGAAATTCAACTTAATTCTATATTTGATACTTGGAATAAACATCGAGATAAGATTGAAGGTGGTATAGGTTGGTATCGAGTTAATAACGAAGAAGCTAAGATTATTCTTGATAACAGACTTGATAGTTATGATAAATATGTTGATTATATAAATCAAAATTATAAAGAACTTTATAATCCTGAAACATATAGTAGTACTTGGGTACGAAAAGATGGTGTAACAACTGGAGCTAAATATCTTGGTGATATGCTGACAAAAGAAGAGTTTGAATCTACTTTGTCTAATGCAGCAGATAATGTTTCAAATCGTTATCGTAAAGCTATTGCTGATGCACCTCTTGAATTTACAGCAACTCGTGAGATTATTGCTAATCCTTCAAGATTCCAACAAAATTACATGGCAGCTGCTATAGTAAATTGGAAAAAAGGTGCTGGTAATATTAGCGTTGTTCAAACTCCGTCTGGAGAAGGTATTGGTCTTACTGGAATGCAATTAGCTAAGTACATGAACTTTGATGCGTTCCCTACTTCGACAACTACTAATTCAAAAGGTACAAGTGTAACTCGTCAAAGTAATGCTACTAAAAATTCTAAACCTCTTTTGGGTAAAGAACTTGGTCTTGATTACGATATTTATAAGACTGAAGTTAGCCCGATTGCTAATGGAATTGCAGCTCGTGAAGGCCGTAATGAATATGCAATTACTCTTTTCGATGAAACTGGTGCTGCTCGTGGTAATATTATTTTCTCTGAACAAGTAGACCCGTCTACTATTGCTCGTCAAATTCTTGACAATTACCGTAACATTAAACCTTATGCTAAAATTGGTGGTGAAGGTTTACAACGTAGTGCTGGAATGATTGAATCTCAATACGCTTCGGGATTTATTGATTTCAGTACTACTGGTGCTAATAATAGTCCTGCTGTTGCAAACATCGCAGACCTGCAAAGAACTGTTGATGATTTAGGTAAAGTTGAATATGATTTGAATATTCACGAACCTTTTTATAATAGTATTGACGGCAATAGTCGTAAAGTTGAAATTGGTAGAACAACACAAGGTTATTATATAAAAGATATTAGTGGATTGAAATATCCTGATGGTTCTGTTCATTATGGAGAATTTGGATATAATACAATTCCTAATAGTCTTTACACAATTAAAGGTATAACTCCTAATAATATTCAATATTATGAAACTATAAATGAAGCATTAGCTCCTATTGCAGAATATGTTTTAACTCAATATGGAGTTGTTCTTGATATGCAAGAAGCCGCTGAGGCTATTCAAATGAATAAAATAAATAATGCTAATATAGGATATTAAACTATGCCAAATCTAACAGATATTAAAATTCCTATTACAGGTTCGCAAGCTCTTACTCCTTCTGAAACACCAGTTCAGGGAGTAGGAGCTACTCCTGTTTTACCCGGTAGTATGCCGGAACCTGAACTTTCTCGTGGTAGAAAACAATCTTCAATTCGACCTTTTAATGTTTCTGAATATGAAAATATATTAGGTAAAGGTCAAGTTAATCCCAATCTTGATTTAAGTGTTCTTAATGAAAATAGAGCACAAAATCAAAGTGGTTGGTATTTAACTAAAAATGCTATTGGTCAATTAGGAACTACTATTCTCGGTGGTACTATTACTGGTATTGGTAGTATTCTTAATTTCTTTCCTACTACATATCGTACTATTAGTCAAATATGGGATGATAATGCCAAATATAAATGGGACAAAGCTATCAACGAAGGTCTTGGTTCTGAATGGCAGAGAATAGGTAAAGATATTGAAAATTGGGGTCGTAAAGCAATGCCTATTTATCAAACAGAACAAGCTCAAAAAGGTGGTTTTGCTGGTGGTATGGGTGATGCTACTTGGTGGGCAAGTATGTTTCCTACCGTAGGTTCTGCTGCTGCATCTATGCTTCCTATTATTGGACAAATGCGAGCTTTACAAGCTGTTGGTAAATTAGGAACCATGATTAACGGTGTTGGTCGTTTAGGTTCTGCATTGAATAAAGCAGGTCGTGCATTACAAAGTCCTTATACTCAACAGATAATTGGTACTTTATACGGAGCACATCTCGATAGTATGGAAGAAATTGTTCGTGGTTATGATGAACAATATCAATATGCTCTCGATTTAGGTTTCAATGAAGATGATGCTCGTAAGTTTGCATCTGTTTATGCTTCTGAAAGTTACAATGATGCTTGGGCTTATGGAATATTATTTAATGCTATTGAACTTAATAGTATGCTTCGTGGTATTAAAGAAGCTCCAGTTAATAGTATTTCTATTGAAAAAGGTTTAAAAAGTAATATAAAAGGTCTTGCACAAAAAGGTAAGACTTTTGTTTTAGATAGTGAAACATCTAAACTTAATCGCAAACTTATTCCGAGTATTGGACTTCATAAAACAAAAGATTTCTTTTCTGTTGCTTTATCTGAAGGTCTTGAAGAAATGCGAGTTGATATGGCACTTAATGAAGGTGTCGTTGCAGCAAAGAAAGAACTTGGAATTGAAGATGAAACTGCTGATTTAACTCCGTTAGCTCGTATGGGAAGACTTGTTGAACAGGCTTCTTCATGGGATAGTTTTATTTGGGGTGCTATCGGTGGTGGTGTAATGTCTGCTGGACGTAGTGGTGTTACACGAATACTTAATGGTAAAGCTCAACAAGAAGCTGAAAATAAGCGAGCTACTAACATTATAAATGGTATTCAAGATACTGCCGCAGCTATTGCTGATTTTGACGGTGA